>Ga0310333_100052_pt1 | contig 29212 bp, 30 predicted proteins | sample LakMicSRFTotalB7_FD_195547 | JGI IMG/M metagenome (GOLD analysis project Ga0310333, IMG submission 195547) | Enriched freshwater cyanobacterial communities from Lake Michigan, Michigan, United States - MI23.SRFL.Total.B7 (v2) (version 2) | ecosystem: Environmental > Aquatic > Freshwater > Lake... | reverse complement strand
CCGGCATGGTGCTCAAACCGGAGCCGGTGTTCGCCGCGGTGGAGGCCATCCCGGTGTTGCCGCGGCGGCGGGTGCTGCTGATGAGCCCCCAGGGGCAACCATTGCAGCAGGCCGATCTGCGCCGCTGGGCCAGCGAAACCGACCAGTTGGTGTTGCTGTGCGGCCACTATGAGGGCTTCGATGAGCGGATTCGCGCGCTCGCCGATGAGGAGGTGTCGATCGGGGATTTCGTCCTCACCGGCGGGGAGCTGCCCGCCGCCGTGATCATCAATGGGGTGGTGCGGCTGCGGCCCGGCACCGTGGGCACGGAAGCCTGCCTGGAGGAGGAGAGCCACAGCAGCCTGTTGCTGGAGCACCCCCACTACACACGCCCGGCGGAGTTCCGCGGCATGGCGGTGCCGGAGGTGTTGCGCAGCGGCGACCACGGCGCCATCGCCCGCTGGCGGCTGCAGCAACAGCAGGAGCGCACCCTGACTCGCCGCCCCGATCTGTACGCCCGTTGGCAGGCCCAGGAGTCGTCCGGCACCTAGGGTCTGTGGCCGGCAGCGTCCCCCGCCCCATGCAGCTCCGCATCGGCAACGGCTATGACATCCACCGCCTGGTGCCGGGTCGGCCGTTGATCCTGGGGGGCCAACGGCTGGAGCACCCCCAGGGGCTGGGGCTCGACGGCCACAGCGATGCCGACGTGCTGGTGCACGCGATCATGGATGCCCTGCTGGGGGCCCTCAGCCTGGGGGACATCGGCAAATACTTCCCGCCGGAGGACCCGCAATGGAAGGGGGCCGACAGCCTGGTGCTGCTGGAGCAGGTGGTGGCGCTGGTGGGGGAGAGGGGTTGGAGCGTGGTGAACGTGGATGCGGTGGTAGTGGCGGAGCGCCCCAAGCTCAAACCCCACATCGACGCCATGCGCGCAGCGATTGCCGGCCGCATGGGCTTGCTGCCCGACCAGGTGGGCGTGAAGGCCACCACCAACGAGCGCCTGGGGCCTGAGGGCCGCGAAGAGGGGATCTCCTGCCAGGCGGTGGCCCTGCTGTTGCAGCCATGAGGGCCCGACTGCGGGCTGCACTCCTTAGGGTGATGGGCCTTGTACTCACCCTGGTGATGCTGGCCGGCCATGCGGATGTGGCGATCGCCGGGGTGGAGCTGCCCAGTGGTGAATACGACGTCGCGGTGGTGGAGCACCTGCGGGTGAAGGTGCCCGCTGAAGCCCGCCAGGCCTGGCTGGAGGCGGAACGGGGCAGCTGGGATCCATGGCTGGCTCAACAGCCAGGCTTCCTGGGCCGCGAGTTGCTCTGGGATGGCGACCGGGAGGAGGGCACCCTCCTGATCCGCTGGGCCAGCCGGGAGCAATGGAAACAAATCCCCGAAGCGGAGATCGAAGCGGTGCAGGAGCGCTTTGAGCAGCTGGCCCGCCAGGCCACCGGCCAGAGCCAGGGCAACCCCTTTCCCTTGCTGTTTGAAGGCGAACTGCAACCGGCGGCATGAGCGAACAGGCGCGGTTGGACCTGCAGCGCCGCCAGCGCCTGGGGATGGTGGAGGCCATCTGGGGGGAGCACAAAACCGCCGCCCAGATCGCCCCGATCCTGGTGCGCCTGCAGGCCAGCGGCGAGCCGGCCCTGGCCACCCGCGTGGATGAGGCCAAGGCGATAGCGGTGGCGGAGCTGCTGGCAGCGGATGGGGCCACGGCGGCGCTGGTGCCCCAGCTGCAGCATCACCCCGAGGCCCGTGGACTGAGCCTGGGGGATCCGCTGCCCCCGCGTCCCGAACTGGGGCACGTGGTGGTGCTCAGCGGCGGCACCAGCGACCTGCCCGTGGCGGCGGAGGCCCAGCTGGCCCTCCACTGGCATGGCATTGCCAGCGAGCTGCTGCTGGATGTGGGAGTGGCGGGTCTGCACCGGCTGCTGAACCAGCTGGAGGGGCTACGCCCGGCCAAGGTGCTGATCGCCTGCGCCGGCATGGAAGGGGCCCTGCCCACGGTGCTGGCGGGGTTGATGCCCCAACCGGTGATCGGCGTTCCGGTGAGCGTGGGCTACGGCGTCAGTGCCGGCGGCCAGGCGGCCCTGCACGGCATGCTGGCCAGTTGCGCCCCGGGGCTCGCCGTGGTGAACATCGACAACGGCTACGGCGCCGCGATGGCGGCCCTGCGAATCCTCAGCAGTGGGGCCGCAGCGGCGTCGTAGCGGAACGATCCAACTCCAGCACCGCTTCCACCCAGAGCTGCATGGAGCGGGGCAAGCGCCGTTGCTCGTAGCGGTCGAGCGCCTCCATCAGCACGGGGGTATTGACCCACTGGGGAGAGCGCGGCGCCACGGCGAACAACGCAGGTGAGCCGCAGTGTGGAGAGGCCGCGGGGCGTTGGCAAGGGGCTGACGCCCAAACTGCCGATCCGCTTCAACGATCGCCGGTGCGGCGACCCAGCCACTCCAGCTCCCGCACCCGCTCTTCACTCTCCACCTGGTTGAGTCGGCCGAGCAGGGCCTGCAGGTCGCTGCCGGCCAGCTCACCGTTGTCGAGCCATTGCATGGCTCGGGGCTCAGGGCGAGGCAAGGAAGCGGACACGCAGGCAAATAATTGGTTCGGCCACCCTACAAATCGATCACCCTGAGGACAGCAAACGCCGCACACCTGGAGCGAAAGAGTTTCTTTAATTGTTCAAATCTTTAGCAAAACGAAAGAGCGTGGCGCTCCCGATCTGGGGGCAGGTCCGACGGGCTTACAGGTGCTTGAGGTCCGGGTAGGCGGTGATTAGCTCGTCGGCACTGAGCACCTCCCCGGCACCCTCGGGTTGCCAGATCACCTCCAGGGCCAGCAATTGATCGGAGGGCACTGACCCCAGCACGCGCAGGGCCTCACGCAGCTCTTCTGATCCAGACACCGGCTTGAGCGGGATGCGCCCGCGGCTGGCCACCAGCAGGGTCACGGCGATGTAATCGCTGGTGGCATCACTCTCACCCGCCGCAGGGGCCTGGCTGACGCTGCCGGCCACGTTGCTGGTGAGTTCGCTGCGCAGCTTGCTGCGCTCCGTCATCGAGAGGCGGTTGAAGGTGGATTCGGCCGCTGCAAAGGGCACCTGGCCCACCTCAGCGTTGGCATACACCCACAGATCGGGATGGCGCAGCAGGGCGAGGGTGCTCTCCTGCAGCACCCGCTGCAGGCCACTGTTGGTGCGCGTATCGGCCTGGCCGGCGAGGTTGCGCAGGTCGCGCTGCAGCTCCCGGGCCGACGCCAGCAAGCCCACCTGAAGCTGGGCCACGGCCACCGGTCCATCCGCCTGGGGCCGATCCAGATCACCACCGCGCATCCCTGCGGGCAGAGCCGGACCGCCGCCGCCACGCAGAGCATTCACCAGCAGACCCACCACCGCCATCAGCACCAGGAAGCCGAAGAGCCCACCGCCGCCGAAGAAGAAGGGGACGATGAAGGGGAACCCCAACCCGCCGCCGAAGCCGCCGCCATAGCCGCGCTGAACGCCACCGCCATAGCCGCCCCGATAGCCGCCGCCGTAGCTGCGGGGCATGGAGGGGGCCGAACGGAAACTGCCGCCACCGATGCGGCCACCGCTGGCGGCCAGGCTGGGCTGCGGCAAGGCAAGCAACACACCCAGCACCGTGCTGAGCAGGGCCGGCAGCATCAGGCCGCTCAGCAATCGACGCAGCACGGGGGTGGAGGACTGGGAGGGCAACGCCGGGCTCCGCAGAACCAAAGGATGGGAGGAATCTAGGAACCGCCACCGACAATGGTGACCACCTCCAGGCCATCGGCTTCCCGTACCGGCTGTTCGGGCCAGCGCTGACGCGGAAGGATGGTGCCGTTGAACTCCACCACCACCAGCTGGGGGCGATAGCCCAGATGCTCCAGCAGCTGCAGCAGGTTGAGGCCCGCCGGGCAATGAACGGCCTCGCCGTTGAGCCGGATCCCGATGGTGGTGTTGCTCATGGCTGGAGGCGCTTCAGCAGGGCACGGCTAGCCGCCGCTGGATCCACCGCCTCGGTGATGGCCCGCACCACCGCCACCCGTTCGGCGCCGGCGGCCTGCACCGCCGCCAAGCTGGCGAGATCGATGCCGCCGATGGCAAAGAACGGGATCGGGCTCTCGGCGGCGGCCTGGCGCACATAGTCCAACCCCACCGGGTCGCGGCCGGGTTTGGTGGGGGTGGCGTTCACGGGGCCCACGCCGACGTAGTCACAGCCATCCGCCACCGCCTGGCGCAACTGCGGCAGAGCGTGGGTGCTGCGGCCGATCAGCTTCTCGGGGCCGAGCAACCGCCGCGCCAGCGCCGGCGGCAGATCCCCCTGGCCCAGGTGGACGCCATCGGCATCCACCGCCTGGGCGATGTCGATGCGGTCGTTGACCACAAACAGGGCCCCGTGGCCGCTGCACAGCTGCCGCAGCGCCTGGGCCTGCTGCAGGCGCACCCCATCGGTGATCGGCTGGCCATCCGGCCCCAGCCCCCCCTCCTTGGCGCGGTACTGCACCAAGCGCACACCGGCGCCCAGGGCCGCCTCCACCACCACCTCCAGGTTGGGGGCTGGGCTGGTGATCAAGTACAGCCGGCACTGGCGCAACTGCCGGCGCCGCTCCTCCCCGCCGCGACTGGCCCGCAGCAGCTCCACCTCCAGGTCATAGAGGGCGTAGCGGATGGCCGCCGCCTCCACGGCCAGCGCATCGTCCACCCCCCGGGAAAATTCCTCCAATACCCGCAGCGCCTCCTGCACGCGGCCGCAATTGGCCGCCACCACCTGCTCAGGCCGCTGCCGTTCCGCCTGGGCGGGATGGCTGAGGCCGGCCCCACGGTCGGTGGCGGTATGGCGCGCCTGCTTGTAGGCATCGCCATGCAACACGCCGAGGCGTTGCCGCAGATCCTTCAACCGCGCCACCAGATCGGGGCGATCCAGGCCGAAGCGGCACCAGTCCTCCACCACCCGCAGCCCCTCACGGGCGCGGTCGAGGTTGGCGTCCAACAACCGCAGCACGGCCGGCAGGTGTTCAGGGGCGGGCATACAGGGCGCGGGACAGGGGCAGAAACGGAACGGGCTGCGTAGGGTGTGGCCGACGTGACGGCTGCAAGGGCAATGGCTCAGGGTGATTCCGAGAGCCCGATGACGGTGCTGGTGTCAGGGATTCTGCTGCTGGGTGCCATCACCGCCTTCATCGGCTGGGGCCTGAGCAACGCCTACCCCGGCGGCTGACACCAGCAAGGCCTCAGCCCGCTGGGCATCGGCGGCGATCTGCGCCACCAGAGCCTCGAGGCTGTCAAACCGCTGCTGATGGCGCAGCAGGGCGACGGGCTCCACGGTGAGTTCCGCCCCCTCCAGCTGCAGCTGCCGGCCCAGCAGATGCACCTCCACCGCCGAGGGGGCGGTGGGATCCACCGTGGGCTGGGGCCCCAGGTTCATCACCCCCTCCAACCGCTCCCCTTGGTGCCAGACCCAGGCGGCATAGACCCCCTCCTGGGGGAGAAACTTGCGCCCATCCACCTGCAGGTTGGCGGTGGGCCAACCCAGTTCGCGGCCCAGGCCGCGGCCCCGCACCACGCGGCCGCCAAAGCGATAGGGGCGCCCCAGCAGCTGCGCCGCCTCCGCCAACGCCCCCGCCGCCAGGGCACGCCGGATGCGGCTGCTGCTCAGCCGCTCCCGGCTGTCCGAGAACATCGGCAACACCCGCACCGCCATGCCGTGACGGGCACCGATGCGTTCCAGGGCCTCGGTATCGCCGCAGCGGCCCTGACCGAAGCGGAAGTTTTCGCCCACCACCACCAACCGGGCCTGCAGCTGCCCCACCAGCACCTGCTCCACGAAGGCCTCGGGGCTGAGGGCCGCCAACGCGGGGGTGAAAGGCACCAGCACCAACTGGCGAATCCCCAGCGGTTCCAGCAGATGGAGCTTCTCGGCCGGCAGGTCGAGCCGCAACCGCGGTTCGCCGAACAGCACTTCCCGCGGGTGGGGCCAAAAGCTCACCACCGTGGGCACCAGCGGCGGCGCGGCGCCATCCACGGCGGCGGCGATCACCCGGCGGTGCCCCTCATGCAGGCCGTCAAAGCTGCCCAGGGCGATGGCCGTGGGCGTCTGGGCTTGGTCGGGGCGGCGCAGGGGAATCACTGGTCAACCACCCCGGGAATCGCCAACAGAACCGCAGAAGGCCTCGCCGGCGGCATCCTCCCATGGCAGCTTTGGGCGACGCCCGGCGTCCAACCCGCAACCCCATGGCCGATCGCCTCGACCTGCAGCTGATCTCCGCCGCCCTGCGGCGCATGGGCTGGGTGCGCTTCTGGGCCCAGCTCGCCCTGGGGATCGTGGTGGTGGGGGTGCTGCTGTTCAACAACATCGGGGGCCGCCTGGCCGCCAATTCCTCCCGGGCCCTGGGCCTAGGCCCGGGCATCTCGCTCACCACCCTGGCCTTTCTGCTGCTGCTCTGGTGCCTCTGGCAGAGCTGGCTGATCGTGCGCTGCGGCCGGGCCCTCAACAGCCCCGTGCGGCCCAGCAAGGGGGAAACCGCGCGGCTGATCAAACGCGGCCTGCTGGCCGATCTGGGGGGCATCACCCTGGCGGTGATCGGCTATCAATCCCTGGCGGGCAGCCTGTTCGTGCAGGCCTCCCAGCAGGTGCCGGGGTTCTTCGGGGCCCAGATTCAGGGGGCGCCAGGCATGGGCGGCCGGGTGATCGGCCTGCCGATCACCTCGATTGAGATGCTCTCGGTGCTGGGCAACACCCAGGTGCTGTTCGCCCACCTGATCGGCCTGTGGATCAGCCTGTGGCTGCTGCAGCGGATCTACCGCCCCAGCGGCAGCTAAGGCCTGATGGACCCGAGCGAGGGCAGCTGCAGCTCCGGCAGGTCGCCGGTGGCCCCACGCCAGAACAGTTCCGGCTGCAGGGGGGTGAGCGACACGCCACCGCTGGCCACATGGGCCACATCGGTGGGCCAGGCCGCCGGCCCCGCCACCTCGGCATCCAGGTCGTTGGCCACCTCACCGGCCAACCAGTAATAGGTGCGGCCACGGGGGTCTACCCGCTGCACGAATTGATCGGTGTAGCGGCGCACCGCCTTGCGGCACCAGCGCAGGGGGCCGATCTGCTCCGCCGGCAGCGGCGGCACATTGAGGTTGAGCAGCAGCCCCTGGGGCCACGCCCGCTGCAGCATCTGCTCCGCCACATCCAGGGCGATGCGGGCGGCGGGATCGAAGGCCCGCCACTGGAAATCAGCGCTGCTCACCGCCAGGGCCGGCAGCCCTTCGATCGTGCCCTCCATGGCGGCACTCACCGTGCCGGAGTAGAGAGTGTCGGTGCCCAGGTTGGGGCCATGGTTGATGCCCGAGAGCACCAGGTCGGGCCACTCCTGCAGCAGCGCGAACAGGGCAAGCTTCACGCAATCGCTGGGGGTGCCGCTGCAGGCCCAGGCAGTGACGCCCTCAGCAAACAGGGCATCGGCCCGCTCCGCCCGCAGAGGCGTCTGCAGGGTGAGGCCATGGCCGGTGGCGGAGCGCTCTTGATCCGGGCAGACCACCGTGACCGTGTGGCCGCGGGCCACGGCCTCGGCGGCCAGGCTGCGGATGCCCTCGGCGAAGACGCCGTCGTCGTTGCTGATCAGGATCCGCAAGGCAGCTCACCCACTGGCCTGAGGCTAGAGGCCGCCTCCTTAGAGTCTGCGATCGCCGGAACACCGTCTTGAGCGCCACCGTCAGCCTGCAGGAGCTCACCGCTCAGCTGGAGCAGCTGGAGGCCCAGGCGGCCGATGCCATCGCCGCCGCCGGGTCCGCCGGGGAGCTGGAAGAGCTGCGGGTGGGCCTGCTGGGCAAGAAGGGCAAGCTCTCGGCCGTGCTTGGCGCCATGGGCAAATTGCCCGGCGATGAGCGCCCCCTGGTGGGACAGCGCGCCAACGTGCTCAAGGACCAGGTGCAGGGCCTGCTCAGCGAGCGGCTAGCGGCGGTGAAGGGGGCCGCCATGGCGGAGCGGATCGCCCGCGAAACCCTGGACGTGACCATGCCGCCCCGCTACATCCCGGCCGGGCACCGCCACCCGCTGATCAGCACGATCGAGGAGATCGTGGATATCTTTGCGGGCCTCGGGTACCGGGTGGAAGAGGGGCCGGAGATCGAGAGCGACTACTACAACTTCACCGCCCTGAACATCCCGCCCCATCACCCGGCGCGGGACATGCAGGACACCTTCTATCTCTCCGACAGCGAACTGCTGCGCACCCATACCTCCCCGGTGCAGATCCGCCATTTGGAGAACAACCCTCCGCCGGTGCGGATCGTGGCCCCCGGCCGCGTCTACCGCCGCGATGCCGTGGATGCCACCCACTCACCGGTGTTCCACCAGGTGGAGGTGCTGGCCATCGATGAGGGGCTGGATTTCAGCCACCTGCGCGGCACGGTGACCGCCTTCCTGCAGCAGTTCTTCGGCGACCTGCCGGTGCGCTTCCGCGCCAGCTACTTCCCCTTCACCGAACCCTCCGCCGAGGTGGATGTGCAATGGCGGGGCCGCTGGTTGGAGGTGATGGGCTGCGGAATGGTGGATCCGGCGGTGCTCGAGGGCCTCGGGATCGACCCGGAGCGCTACAGCGGCTTCGCCGCTGGCCTTGGGGTGGAACGCTTCTGCATGGTGCGCCATGGCATCGATGACATCCGCCGCCTGTTCACCAGCGACCTGCGCTTCCTGGAGCAGTTCTGAGGCCAAAACGGGCGGCCCCGGCCAGGGCCGGGCGCCCCTCATAAACTCGCCATGCCCCCCGCCCGCGATCGGTGCCCTGCGTCGGACTGATCGTTAACGACGGCAAGGACCTGGCCCTGGCCACCGCCGATGCCATTGAGGCCCGCCTGCGGGGGGCCGGATACGACGTGGCACGCGCCAGCAGCTCCGGCGGCATGGTGGGCTTCGCCAACCCGGACCAGCACCTGCGCACCCTGGGGCATGCCGCCTGCGTGCCGGCCAACTTCGAGGCCGGCATGACCATGGCCATGGTGCTGGGGGGTGACGGCACCGTGCTCTCGGCGGCACGCCAGACGGCACCGATCGACGTGCCGATCCTCACCATCAACACCGGCCACCTGGGCTTTCTGGCGGAGACCTACCTGCCCGCCCTGGAGCAGGCGCTCGACCAGGTGATCGCCGGCGACTGGACCGTGGAGGAGCGCACCACCCTGGTGGTGAGCGTGATGCGCGGCGAGCAACGGCGCTGGGAGGTGCTCTGCCTCAACGAGATGGCCCTGCACCGCGAGCCGCTCACCTCGATGTGCCATTTCGAGATCGCCGTGGGGCGGCATGCCCCGGTGGACATCGCCGCCGATGGCGTGATCCTCTCCACCCCCACCGGCTCCACGGCCTATGCCCTCAGCGCCGGAGGCCCGGTGATCACGCCGGACTGCCCGGTGCTGCAGCTCACCCCGATCGCCCCCCACTCCCTGGCATCGCGGGCCCTGGTGTTCAGTGACCAGGAGCCGGTGACCGTGTTCCCGGCCACGCCGGAGCGCCTGATGATGGTGGTGGACGGCAGCGCCGGTTGCTACGTGTGGCCGGAGGACCGGGTGCTGATCCGCCGCAGCGACCATCCCGTGCGCTTCGTTCGCCTGGCGGACCATGAGTTCTTCCAGGTGCTGCGCAACAAACTCGGCTGGGGCCTGCCCCACGTGGCCAAGCCCAGCAACGGCACGGGACCATGAGCGACGGAGTGCTGTTGCTGCTCGGCGCCGAGGCGGAAGCCCTGGCACCGCGCCTTGAGGCCTCGGGCTACCGCTGCCTGGTGGGGGAGAACCAACGGCAACAGCCCTGCGATCTGGCGGTGCTGGGCACGGACTGGCAGGCGCGCATCGGGGAACTTCGCCAGCAGCTGGGCAGCATCCCTCTGCTGCTGGACATCGGCCGGGACAGCGTCAGCGCCCGATCAGAACTGCTGCGCAGTGGCGCCGATGACTTCTGGTTGTCCTCCGCCGGGGCCAGCGAACTGCTCACGCGCCTCCGCCTGCACCGCAAGCTGCTGGCCAAGAGCCAGCCCCCCGCCGATCGGCTCAGCCTGGCGGACCTCACCGTGGTGCCCAGCCGCCACGAGGTGCGGCGGGGCCAGCGCCAGGTGGCGCTCACCGCCCGCGAATACGCGCTGCTACTGCTGTTGATCGAGCACCGCGGCCAGGTGCTGAGCCGCGAGCAGATCCTGCGCCAGGTGTGGCATGACCAACGGGGTGCCGCCAGCAACGTGATCGAGGTGTATGTGCGCTACCTGCGCCAGAAGCTGGAGCAGGAGGGGGAAAAGCGCCTGATCCATACCGTGCGCGGCCAGGGCTACTGCCTCAGCGATGGCCCGCCGCAGCTGGGCTGATCCCCACGCCCACGCCAAACCGATGTCCACTCCAGCACCACCGCCCCAGCAGCTCCCGATCGAGGCGCAATGGTGTTTGCCCACCGCCGCCCCCACAGCATCCAGGGGTGGTGCCTGCATTCAGCTGGAGGTGGCCCGCACGGCCCAACAACAGAGCCGCGGCCTGATGGGGCGGCCGCCGCTGCCGCCCCTGCGCGGCATGTGGTTCCCCTACAGCGAGCCGATGGTGCTGAAGTTCTGGATGCATCAGACCCCATCGCCGCTGGACATGCTCTTCCTGCGCAGCGGCCGGGTGATCGCCATCGAGGCCAACACCGCCCCCTGCCTGCGGCTGCCGTGCCGCAGCTACGGCCCCGATGAACCCGCCGACGGGGTGGTGGAACTGGCGGCGGGCCAGGCTGTCCAGCTCGGCATCCGGGTGGGCAGCAGCGCCCCGATCCAACCCCTGCCGGTGCTGCGCCCTAAGGCCGCTGCCCCCGCAACACCAGCACGGGATTGAGCGGCGTCAGCCGCGTGCCATCCGCCAGGGGGGCCCCGCGCCAGGCCTGCAGCTGACTGACACCCACCTGCAGCCCCGCCTGCTCCAGGGCCGGGCGCAGCTCCGCCAAGGCCTCCACGGTGGCGAGGGGCACCACCACCACACCGCCGGAGCGCAACCGTGGCAGCACCGCCTGCAGCAGGGCCAGCCGGCCGCGGCCACCGCCCCCCAACAGCACCCGATCCGGATCGGGCAGATCCGCCAGGGCCTCCGGGGCGCGGCCCTCCACCACCCCGGCCGGGTGCACCGCCAGCCTTTGGGCGTTGGAGCGAATCAAGTCCGCCGAGCCCCCGCGCTGCTCCAGGGCCCAGAGCTGCAGCTGGGGCCGCAGCCGCAGGGCTTCGAGCCCCACGGAGCCCACGCCAGCCCCCACATCCCAAAGCACGCCGGTGGCGGGCAGATCCAACTCCGCCAGCAGCTGGATGCGCACCTCCCGCTTGGTCATCAGGCCGGGGCGATCCCCGTGCTGCAGGAACACCCCATCGGGCAGACCAAACAACGGCAAGGCCGCGGGGGGCTGCGGCGCCGGCGGCTCGGCCACCAACAGCACCAGAAGCAGGGGATCCACATCCGCCGGCAGCGGATCGGCGGGCTGCAGCCGCTGCACCCGCTCCTGCGGGTGCCCCAGCCGTTCGCATACCCACAGGGCATAGCAACCCTCCAGACCCGAGGCCCGCAGCAGCCGGCGCACGCTGTCGGCCCCGCCCTGGCCCGGATCGGTGAGCACCGCCAGGGCGGGGGGACGCTGCTGCAGTCGCGCCGCCAGGGCTTCGGGCTCCCGGCCATGCAGGCTGATCCAAGCGGCATCCTGCCAGGGGCGACCGATGCGGGCAAAGGCCAGCTGCAGGGAGCTGGGGGCCGGATGGAAGCGCAGTTGATCGGGGTTCAGCCGCTGCAGCAACTGGCGACCGATGCCAAACCAGAGGGGATCACCGCTGGCCAACAGCACCACGGACTGCTCGGGCCCACAGCGCTGCAGCGCCTCCAGGCAGGCGTCGAGGGCATCGGTGGCGAGCAGCGGCGGCAGCGCCGCCCCGAAGGCCTCCCGCAGGGCGGCATGCAGCCGCTGGGGGGCCGCCACCAGACTGGCCTGGAGCAACCGCTCCCGCTGGGGGGCCGGCAGGGTTGCCGGTGCGCCCGCGTCGGTGCCGATCACCTCGATCATGGCGTCATTCTCAGGGGCAGCGAACGCCCAACCCCCGCACCGCACCATGGCCGATCCCCAATCCGCGCGCCGCCAGCGTCTGCACGAACTGGTGCTAGCCCTGCTGAGCCAGCGGGAGCTGGAGCTGCTGGATGAGGACGGCAGCGGCAGCAGCGCTGCCGCCCAGGGCAACCCCGCCAGCTGGCTCGAGCGGAACCGGCGGGTGGTGCAGCGCTACCAGGCCCTGGTGCGATCCGCCGCCACCCTCGATGCCCTGGTGGAGCAGGAGGCCCGTGAACTCCCCAGTTCCCATCAGCTCTGACAAGCTGTCTCCACTGTTGGCTGCTCCATGGCGCGCTTCGGCCTCACCGCCCTGAAATCCCTGCTGCGGCGGACGCCCCGCCCCCACTGGCAGGCGCCGGAAGCCAGCTGGTCGCGCCGCTTCGGCCAGGGCTGGGAGTCGCCTTACACCGTGCGCTACGCCAGCAACCTCGACGACGGCCCCAACCACGGCATGCCGCTGGGGGGCTTCGGGGCGGGCTGCATTGGTCGAGCCCCGGACGGCAACTTCAACCTCTGGCACCTGGATGGCGGCGAGCACTGGTTCGGCACCCTGCCGGACTGCCAGTTCGCGCTGTTCGAATCCAACGGCCAACGGCAGCGGGCCCATGCCCTAGCGGTACAGCCCAGCGCCGATGGCTCCCGGCCCGAGGCCGGCGAGCCACTGAGCAGCTGGGACTGGTATCCCGCCAGCGACGGGGAACGCAGCACCGGCAGCTACGCCGCCCGCTATCCCCTCAGCTGGACCCACTACAGCGGTGTGTTTGACGCCGAGCTCAGCTGCGAAGCCTTCAGCCCGATCCTGCCGGGCAACTACCGCCAGAGCAGCTATCCCGTGGCGGTGTTCGTCTGGACCCTGCGCAACCCCACCAAGCAAGCGCTCGACCTCTCACTGCTGCTGAGCTGGCGCAACAGCTGCGGCTGGTTCACCAACACCGACCCCGCCGCCGCGGTGCACTTCCGTGACGACGGCAGCCCGGAGCACAACTACGTGCCGGCCATCGGCCGCACCCAGGGGCAGCACAACCGCTGGGTGGAGGAGGAGGGGCTGAGCGGTGTGCTGCTCAACGGCGACCGTTCCGAGCCGATCGCCGAGGGGCAGGGGCAGTGGTGCATCGCCACCGCGCCCCAGCCGGGGGTGCGCATCCAGCGCTGCAGCCGCTGGAACCCCGCCGGCGACGGCAGCGACATCTGGAGCAGCTTCAGCCGTGATGGCTCCATCCCCGACAGCGACAACGACCGCCGCTCCGGCAGCGACGATCCAGCCAGCGCCGCCCTGGCGCTGCAGTGCCGGCTGGAGCCGGGCCAGAGCCTGGAGATCCCACTGGTGATCAGCTGGGACCTGCCGGTGACCGCCTTCGCCACCGGCAGCCGCGCCCTGCGCCGCTACACCGATTTCTTCGACGCCAGCGGCACCAACGCCGCCGCCTTGGCCGCCGAAGCCCTGCGGGATTGGCGCCACTGGCGCGACCAGATCCAGGCCTGGCAGCAGCCGGTGCTGGAGCGCAGCGACCTGCCCGAGGCGCTGCGCATGGCCCTGTTCAACGAGCTCTACGACCTGGCCAGCGGCGGCAGCCTCTGGACCGCCGCCTCACCCCAGGACCCCGTGGGCCGCTTCGGGGTGCTGGAGTGCCTCGACTACGCCTGGTATGAGAGCCTCGACGTGCGGCTCTACGGCTCCTTCGCCCTGCTGCAGCTGTGGCCGGAGCTGGACAAGAGCGTGCTGCGCAGCTTCGCCCGCGCCATTCCGGCCCACGACCCCACGCCGCGGCCGATCGGTTGGTACTTCACCCAGGGCAAGGGCCGGGTGGAGGCGGCCCGCAAGGTGGTCGGCGCCACCCCCCACGACCTGGGGGCCCCCAACGAACGCCCCTGGGATGCGAGCAACTACACCGCCTACCAGGACTGCAACCTCTGGAAGGACCTGGCCAGCGACTTCGTGTTGCAGGTGTGGCGCACCTTCAAGCTGGCCCCCAACGGCGAAGACCTGCGCTTCCTGGCGGAGTGCTGGCCCGCCGCCGTGCAGGCCCTGCACTACCTCAAAACCTTCGACGTCAACAACGACGGCCTGCCCGACAACGGCGGCGCCCCCGACCAGACCTTCGACGACTGGCCCCTCAAGGGGGTGAGCGCCTACTGCGGCGCCCTTTGGATCGCCGCCCTGGAGGCAGCCCTGGCCATGGCCCAGCAGCTGCAACTCGCCATGGGGCTCGACACGGCAAGCGAGCAGCGCACCTTCGGCACCTGGCTGGAGCAATCCCGCGCCAACTTCGATGCCCTGCTCTGGAACGGCGAGTACTACAACATCGACGCCGAGAGCGGCACCCCCGTGGTGATGGCCGACCAGCTCTGCGGCGACTTCTATGCCCGCCTGCTGGGGCTACCGGCGGTGGTGGCGGATGAGCGCTCCCGCAGCGCCCTGCAGGCGGTGAAGGAGGCCTGCTTTGAGGGGTTCCAGGGCGGTCGCCTCGGGGTGGCCAATGGCCTGCGCCGCGACGGCACACCCCTCGACCCCAACGGCACCCACCCCCTCGAGGTGTGGACCGGCATCAACTTCGGTCTGGCGGCCTACTACCGCCTCATGGGCGACACCAGCACCGCCCTCGCGATCACCGGCGCCGTGGTGGAGCAGGTGTACAGCGGCGGCCTGCAGTTCCGTACGCCGGAAGCGATCACTGCGGTGAACACCTTCCGCGCCTGCCACTACCTGCGGGCCATGGCCATCTGGGCCCTCTGGGCCACCCACACCAACTGGCAGCCCATCCCCGGCGCTGAGCGGGAGGCCATGGCGCCATGAGCGGCCCCTGGATCCGCCTGCGCCGCTGGCTGCTCGGCGCCACCGTCGTTCTGGCCCTGCTGCTCCCCCTGCTGGGATGGCCGGGGCTGGCCTCCGCCCAGCTGCATGCCCACGCCGATGAGAACGGCCAGCCGATGGTGCGCAGCCTCGAAAGCTTGCGCGACCTCGACTACCAGAGCTGGCAGGCGGTGGCCTACCGCAGCGGCCCCCCGGGTGGCCCCGTGACCCTGCGGATCGTGGGCTACCCCGGCAAGGTGCGGCTGGATCACCCCACGCCGCTGGTGGTGTACGGCGGACGCCGCCGCTGGGAGCTCGACGACATCACCACCGCCAACCCCAAGTTGGTGAGCGACGGCCGCGATGCCGCCGCCGAGTTCACCCTCAACCCCCTGCTGATGGATCTGCACAAGAACCGGCCGCTGCGGCTGGAGCTGCCGGGGGTGTTTGTGGAGCTGCCCGTGCCCCCCTATGTGGTGGGTGAGTGGCGGCGCCTGCCCAGCTGGACCGAAGCCAGCCCCGCCGGGTGAGTGGCCCGGTGAGCGATCCCTGGGCCCCGTGGATGCAGCGGGCGCTGCAACTGGCCGCCCTGGGGGCGGGCCGCACCAGCCCCAATCCCCTGGTGGGCTGCGTGGTGCTCGATGCCCAGGGCCGGTTGGTGGGGGAGGGGTTCCATGCCCGGGCTGGCACCCCCCATGCCGAGGTGCAGGCCCTGCGCCAGGCGGGGGAGCGGGCCCAGGGCGGCACAGCGGTGGTCACCCTGGAGCCCTGCTGCCACCACGGCCGCACCCCCCCCTGCAGCGAGGCGCTGCTGGCGGCGGGCATCGCCCGGGTGGTGGTGGCCATGGATGATCCCGATCCGCGCGTGGCCGGAGGGGGCCTGGCGCAGCTGCAGGGGGCCGGGGTGGAGGTGATCCGTGGCATCTGCGCAGCCGAAGCCCGGGCCCTGAATCGCCCCTTCCTGCATCGCCTGCACAGCGGCAGGCCCCTGGGGGTTCTCAAGTGGGCGATGAGCCTGGATGGCCGCACAGCCCTGCCCAACGGCTCCAGCCAGTGGATCAGCGGACCGACAGCCCGCAGCTGGGTGCACCGCCTGCGGGCCGGCTGTGATGCGGTGATCGTGGGGGGCGGCACCCTGCGCAGCGACGACCCACTGCTCACCAGCCGCGGCCAGCGCCACCCGGAGCCCCTGCGGGTGGTGTTCAGCCGCGGCCTGGAGCTGCCCGACCAGGCCAGGTTGTGGCACCAGGCTGAGGCCCCCACCTTGGTGGCCCATGGCCCGGAGGCCCCGGCCGACGGGCGCCAGCGGCTGGATCAGGCGGGGGTGGAGCGGCTGGAGCTGCCCCGCTGCGAGCCCGCCGCCCTGCTGGAGGCCCTGGCGGCCCGGGGCTGCAATCAGGTGCTGTGGGAATGCGGGCCAGCCCTGGCGGCCGCCGCCCTGCAACAGGGCTGCGTCCAGCAGATTGCGGCGGTGATCGCCCCGAAGCTGCTGGGGGGGGAAGCGGCCCGCACGCCACTGGGAGATCTGGGGCTGGTGGATGTCAACCAGGCGGAGCCATGGATGCTGCAACGGCTCCAGGGCCTCGGCCCTGACCTGCTTTGGCAGCTCAATGCCCCCGGCCCTAGCTGAACAGGGGCAACTGCTGGCTGCTGGGGGGAGGCGCTGTGGGCTGTCTGGACTTGGGCTGCACCCGCCATCCCTCAGGATCCCAACCCTGCAGCAGCGGCTCCAGGGCCCGCAGGCCAGGCCCGTCCTTGGTGTCCAACCAGGCCTGCTCGAGCCCCGCGGGCACGATCACCGGCATGCGGTCGTGCAGGGGCGCCACCAGGGCATTGGGGGCGGTGGTGAGCACACAGCAACTGTCCACTTCGCTGCCATCGGGGCCGATCCAGCGCTCCCACAGCCCCGCCAGCCAGAAGGGTGCGCCATCGCAGCGCTCCACGCGCCGGCCCTTCTCCAGAAAGGCATCGGCGGGCAGCAGGCAGCGACGGTGGCGCCAAGCCGCGCGGAAGCTGGCCTTCTCTGCCACGGTTTCCGAACGGGCGTTGAAGGGGCGTGGGGCCGCCAGGGGATCCTTGGCCCAATCGGGCAGCAAGCCCCACAGCAGCAACGCCCCCTCCAGGCGGCTGTGCTCCTGGCGCAGGACCAGCACGGGCTCGCCGGGCCGGATCAGCTCGCGGGGGGCGTAATGGTCGGCCAGGCCATCCGGCAACACGGAGTCCAGGGGGGGCGGCAACCGTTCGAGCGGAACGGCGAGGCAGTAACGGCCACACATGGGCTGACAGGCGATGCGGCCGTTCGGTTCTCACCCACCACTGGGGTTCGGCGAGGTCCCTAGTTTGGTGCCACCAAGACCCCCGATCGATGGCCATCCGCAAGGACGAGACGCCCCCCAACCGGCGCTTCGGGATCATCAACCTTGTGTTGATCGGCTTTGGGGTGCTGCTGCTGTTCAGCAGCTTCCTGCCCAACCAGGGCATGCAGCAGGTACCGCGGGTGCCCTACTCGCTGTTCGTGAGTCAGGTGGACGACGGCAACGTGCGCCGCGCTTACATCACCCAGGAACAGATCCGCTACGAACTCAAGGAACCGCCCGCCGAAGGCGCCCCCACGGTGCTGGCCACCACGCCGATCTTCGACATGGATCTGCCGAAGCGGCTCGAGGACCACGGCGTTGAATTCGCGGCAGCCCCGCCCCAGAAACCCAGCTTCATCAGCACGGCTCTGAGTTGGGTGGTGCCGCCGTTGATCTTCATCCTGGTGCTGCAGTTCTTCGCCCGCCGCTCCATGGGCGGCGCCCAGGGGGCCCTGAGCTTCACCAAGAGCAAGGCCAAGGTCTACGTGCCCGACGAAGAATCGCGGGTCACCTTCGCCGACGTGGCCGGGGTGGATGAGGCCAAGCAGGAACTCAACGAAATCGTCGACTTCCTCAAAAAGCCCGAGCGCTACACCGCCATCGGTGCCCGCATCCCCAAAGGGGTGCTGCTGGTGGGCCCTCCCGGCACCGGCAAGACGCTGCTCTCCAAGGCTGTCGCTGGAGAAGCCGAAGTGCCCTTCTTCATCATCTCCGGCTCGGAATTCGTCGAGCTGTTCGTCGGGGCTGGAGCCGCCCGGGTGCGCGATCTATTTGAAGAGGCCAAAAAGAAGGCGCCCTGCATCATTTTCATCGACGAGCTCGATGCCATCGGCAAGAGCCGAGCCGGCTCGATGGGGGTTGTCGGGGGCAACGACGAACGGGAGCAGACCCTCAACCAGCTGCTCACCGAAATGGATGGCTTCGCCTCCAAGGACAAGCCGGTGATCGTGTTGGCGGCCACCAACCAGCCCGAAACCCTGGATGCGGCGCTGCTGCGCCCAGGTCGCTTTGACCGCCAGGTGCTGGTCGACCGCCCCGACCTTTCGGGTCGTCGCACCATCCTGGACATCTATGCCAAGAAGGTGAAGCTCTCCGACGGCGTGGATCTCGACAAGATCGCCCAGGCCACCAGTGGCTTCGCCGGCGCCGATCTGGCCAACCTGGTGAACGAGGCCGCTCTGCTGGCCGCCCGCGCCATGCGCACCAGCGTTGAGCAAGGGGATCTCAACGAAGCCATCGAACGGGTGGTGGCAGGCCTGGAGAAAAAGAGCCGTGTGCTCCAGCCCGACGAGAAGAAGGTGGTGGCGTACCACGAGGTGGGGCACGCCATCGTTGGCCACCTGATGCCCGGCGGGAGCAAGGTGGCGAAGATCTCGATCGTGCCCCGCGGCATGGCCGCCCTGGGCTACACCCTGCAGCTGCCCACCGAGGAGCGCTTCCTCAATTCCAAGGAAGATCTGGAGGGGCAGATCGCCACCCTGCTGGGGGGCCGCAGCGCCGAAGAATTGGTGTTCGGCGAGGTGACCACCGGCGCCGCCAACGACCTGCAGCGGGCCACCGACATCGCCGAGCAAATGGTCGGCACCTATGGCATGAGCGATGTGCTCGGCCCCCTCGCCTACGACAAGCAGGGGGGCAGCCGCTTCCTGGGCGGGACCAACAACCCGCGACGGGTGGTCAGTGACGCCACGGCCCAGGCCATCGACAAGGAGGTCCGCGGACTGGTGGATCGCGCCCATGAGCGGGCCCTCTCGATCCTGCGCCACAACCGCGACCTGATGGAGTCGATCTCCCAGCAGATCCTGGAGAAGGAGGTGATCGAGGGCGACGACCTCAAGAACCTGCTGGCCAGCAGTGTGATGCCCGAGCCCGCCCAGGCCCTGGCCTAGGGCTTGACGGCGGGGCCCCCAATCCCGGATAAGGGTTCTTTGAGATGGGCCGATGGCTGCCAGCCGCAGCGCCCCCGCCCTGGCCGCACTCCAGGGCCGGGACTTCCTCTCCTCCGCCGACCTCAGCGCCGAGCAGACGCAGGGACTACTTGAGCTGGCCGCCGATCTCAAGGCTGGCCGTTGCCAGATTGATCTGGGGGGCCGCAGCCTCGGTCTGATCTTCTCCAAGGCCTCCACCCGCACACGGGTGAGCTTCACCGTGGCCATGGCACGGCTGGGGGGGCAGACCATCGACCTCAACCCCCAGGTGAGCCAGGTGGGTCGCGGTGAGCCGGTGGCCGACACCGCCCGCGTGTTGAGCCGCTACGTGGATGCTCTGGCCATCCGCACCTTTGCCCAGGCGGAACTGGAGGAGTACGCCCATTGGGCCTCCATCCCGGTGATCAATGCCCTCACCGACCTGGAACACCCCTGCCAGGCCTTAGCCGATTACCTCACCCTGCAGGAGAGCTTCGGCGCGATCGAAGGCCTCACCCTGGCCTACGTGGGCGACGGCAACAACGTGGCCCACTCGCTGATGCTGTGCGGTGCCCTGCTGGGGGTGAACGTGCGGATCGGGTGCCCCCAGGGGTACGCCCCCAGCGAGGCGGTGCTCGCCCAGGCCAACCGGCTGGCGGCCGGCCGCTGCCGGGTGGAGGTGGTGCACGAACCGGTGGCCGCGGTGCGGGGTGCTCACGCCTTGTACACCGATGTGTGGGCCTCCATGGGACAAGAGGAGGAGAAGGGGACCCGGGAAGCGGCCTTCGCCGGCTGGTGCCTCAACGAAGAGCTGCTGGCCGAAGCCGATAGCCGGGCGATCGTGCTGCACTGCCTGCCGGCCTACCGGGGCCTGGAGATCAGCGCCGGGGCCATGGAGGGCGGCAGCAGCCGCATCTTTGATCAGGCCGAAAACCGGCTGCATGCCCAACAGGCCCTGCTGGCGGCCCTCCTGGGCGGTTGCCAGCCGTAGCACAAAGCGGTACAAATGTATTGACGCTCCTCTTGATCCGCCGGTGCCCGCTGGAACACCCGAATCCCTGACCTCCGCCCAACAGGAGCTGTACGACTGGCTGGGGGATTACATCGGCCAGCACCGCCACAGCCCCTCCATTCGCCAGATGATGGAAGCCATGGGGCTGCGCTCACCGGCGCCGATCCAGAGCCGCCTGCGCCACCTGCAACAGAAGGGCTGGATCACCTGGCAGGAGGGCCAGGCCCGCACCCTGCAACTGCTGGGGGGCCTCAACGCCGGCATCCCCGTGCTGGGGGCAGTGGCGGCCGGCGGCCTGGTGGAAACCTTCGACGACGTGAGCGAGCGGCTGGACCTGGCCCCCGTGCTCGAGACCCGCGGCCTGTTCGCGCTGACGGTGAATGGCGATTCGATGGTGGATGCCCACATCGCCGACGGCGACGTGGTGCTGATGGAGCCGGTGCACGAACCCAGCCGCCTGCGGGAGGGCACGATCGTGAGCGCCCTGGTGCCCGGCAGCGGCACCACCCTCAAGCACTTCCACCGCGACGGCCGCCAGGTGCGACTGGAGGCCGCCAACCCCGCCTATGCACCGATCGTGCTCGATGCCGACCAGGTGGCCATCCAGGGCAAGTTGCTGGCGGTGTGGCGCCAGGTGTGAGCACAGAACCGCAGCCCCCTGCGGTGTAAGCTCTTTCGGTCGAAGTGACGCGGCCTCCGGGCCAGTCCGGAAGACCAGCTTCCGGCCAGTCGTTCGCACCCAACGGGGCCATAGCTCAGCTGGTAGAGCACCTGCATGGCATGCAGGGGGTCAGCGGTTCGAATCCGCTTGGCTCCATTTGATTCATCGAGCGCCCGGCCCCAGTGCCGGGCTTTTTTTGGCATGCCACGGCCTGGGAAGGGTCGCACTGGACCGCGACGTGCTGCAGCCAACACCCCAGGGTCACCGCACGAACGCTGGCTTGGTACACCGCGTACACCCAAGCCCGAGTATCCGTTGCTACGGTTTTGAAACGTTCATCCCCTTGCGGGACGCAGGACTAGGCAGCAGGGAACGGGGCTGCCGGTACCAGGCCCATGCCATGAACACCCTCGCCCTCATCCGCGCGCAGATCCTGAAGGCCCAGCGCCTCCATCAGGCTCAACTCGCCAGCGTGAGCAAGAGCTGGGCTCCAATCTTCTGATCGGGACCCCAACACTCCAGGCGCCCCACCGGGGCGCTTTTTTCATGGCCTGCAGGTGAGCAGCAGCAGCCGTTGCACCAGAGCGGGGTCGCCCTGAAGCGCATAGGCCTCGATCTCCCGCTGGCGACTCTCCTGGGGGAGCAGGGCCGTGGAGGCCACCACATGCTGCAGGTTGTTCTGCTGCTGCAGATAGCGCAGGAAAAAACCGTTGATCTGGTCGCGGCTGAGGCTGCCGTCACGCCGGAATCCCTCCGCCAGGGTGGAAGAGGTGGGCGACTCCAGGCCGTCGAGGCAGTCCTGCACCACATGCACCAGCTCGTGATGCAGCACCCGGCTGCGCTCCGCGGGGCGCCGACTCAACCCCTGGTTCAAGCACAGCCAGTTGGCCCCCATGTTGTAGACGGCCAATTGCCCCGGCGCTCCGCATTGGGCACGCAGCTCCACCTGCACTCCGAGCCCCCGCAGCCGCTCCAGCAGCTCCGGCTCCGGCATGGGCTCCGCCGCCGGCGCCGCCCTCAGCCCGGCCGGCATCAGCAGAGCCGCCAGGGCCACCCCAAGCGATCCACCCAGCCATGCTTCCGGCCGCCAGCCCAAGGCCATTCCAAAGAAAGTCTCAAGATTGTCGCACCCTGGACTCACGCCACAGGGCGGCAATGCCGGCGCCCAGGAGCAGCAGCAGGGGCAGCTCGCCCCAGCGGGCATAGGCCGTGAGCCCCTGGCGCACCTGCAGGCGCGCCAGCAACCGGCCGGGCACAAAGGGGGGCAACTGCTGGCGCACCACGCCGGCGGCGTCCACCACCAGGCTGGGGCCGGTGTTGGCGGCACTCACCAACCAGCGATTGGACTCCAGCGCCCGCAGCTGGGCCAGCGCCGTGAACTGCCGCTGCAACAGCAAGGGGTAGGGGTCGAGGTTGGCGCTGGCCAACAACCAACCCGCTCCCCCGCGACTGGCGGCCGCCAAGGCGGTGCCATCCGCCAGCTCGTAACAGATCACAGCACCGATGGAACCCTCCGGCCGGGGCAGCAGCCGCGAGGGGGCACCGGGGCTGATGCCGCCTACCGCCGAGAGGCCCGCCCAGGCAAACAGCTCTCCCCCGGGGATCCATTCGCCGAGGGGCACGAGCCGGTGCTTGTCGAGGGCTAGCGAGGCCTGCTGGGCGCCAGGGGGGAACAGCAGCAGGGCGCTGCGCAGCCGCTCCCCCACCCGGCGGAAGCCACCACTGAGCACCTGAACGTCGGAGCGACGCGGCAGATCCTGCCCCAGGGCAAGGGCCCCTTCCGGCAGCACCAGCGCCTGCACCTGCAGCGCCTCAGCCTGCGCCAGGGCCCCGTCCAGCCGACGCAGCAGCGCCTGCTGCTGATCCCAATCGAATTTGCGGCGCGTGGGGATGGCCGGCTGCAAAACGAGCACGGTCAAACGGGCGCCGGCGGATTCCGAACGCTGCGCAAGCTGCAGGCGCCACCAGCCCAACCCCTGCAAGCCCGCGACCACCGCAAGCCACAGCAGCGCAGCCCGCCAGGCCAAGCGACTGTGTGCGCGCACCAGCAGCCACAGCCGCCAGAGGCCCCAGCCGAGCATCAGCTGCACGACGGCCAGTCCGCCGGCCCCCACCCAGGCCCCCCAGGCCGCCAGGGGCCGATCCCCAGGCAGGGCCACCGACCCCAGACCAATCCAGAACAGGGGCCCGCGGGCCAGCAGCACCTCCGCCAGACCCCAGAGCGCCGCCCCGACCAGGGCCGCGCTCCAGCGCTCAGCACCCAGCCGCTGCACCAGCAGCCGCCAGCCCCCCACCAGAGCCGCCGCCAACAGGCCGCAGCCAGCCCAGAGCAACAGGCACAAGGGCAGGCTCAGGGGCAGGGGCACCCCGACCCAGTCGAGGGGATGCAGCCACAGCAACCAGCGGTGGCTCACCAGCACCGCCATGCCCCCCCAGAGGCCAGCGGCGGCGGGGCCAAGCCCCCACAGCGGCACCAGGGCGATCCAAAGCAGCGGCGGGCAGCCCAGGGGCGGCAGGGCCACACCGGCCAACCCGCCGCCCGCCAGGGCCGCGATCCACCACCACAACGGCCGGTTGCACACCATGGCCACAAACCCTAGGAAGCGCCATGGTTTGGCCATGGACTCCACCCATCCCCTGCAACAGCTGTTGCTGCGCGGCCTGAGCACCACCTCCCTGGTGGCCGATCGCCTGCGCCAGGTGACCCAGGCCTGGGTCAGCAGCGGCCGGCTCGACCCCAGCCAGGCCAGTGCCCTCGTGGAGGAGGTGCTGGCCAGCCTGCGGGGCGACAACCCGGAGCTGGAAAAGCAGGCAGAGCGGCAGATGGAGCGCAACATCGACCATCTCCTGCTGGACCTGGGCCTGGCCCGCCAGCGGGAGATGGATGAGCTGCGGGGCCGCATCGATCGGCTGGAGCAGCAGCTGCGCCAAAACCAGGCGCGCTTCGAGGTGCCCGACTGAGCCGCGGCAGCTGGGGCAGAATCGGCGACAACGGCCGGTTCGAACCCGCATGCGCGACATCCTGATCAGCTCGGCGGTGTGCGTGGCCTGCCTGCTGCTCGCCCTGGTGAGCCAGCTGGTGGCCCCCTCCACCGTGGCGGCGGCGGCGCCCGTGGCCCAACAGGCGGTGGCCAGTGCCCCGTCCACCGCAGCATCGGCAGCGGCTAGCGCCATCAGCGCCTTCGAACTGGACCCGGAAGACCCCAACCCCAGCCTGTTCACCATGGCGTCGGACCGCAGCGGCGGCGAGGCCGTCGCCAACGCCTCGGCGCTGGGTGGTGAGCTGGTGATCGCCAAGGAACGCATGACCCCCACCGGACTACGCATCACCGACATCACCGTGGGCAACGGCCCTGAAGCCAAAGCGGGGCAAACCGTGGTGGTGAACTACCGCGGCACCCTCGAGAACGGCAAGGAATTCGACAGCAGTTACGGCCGCGGCCCCTTCTCCTTTCCCCTCGGCGCTGGCCGGGTGATCAAGGGCTGGGATGAGGGCGTGGCCGGCATGCAGGTGGGCGGCAAGCGCAAGCTGGTGATCCCCCCCGACCTGGCCTACGGCGAGCGCGGTGCCGGCGGGGTGATTCCCCCCAACGCCACGCTGGTGTTTGAGGTGGAACTGCTGGAGATCAAGGGCTGAGCGCAGCCGGCAGGGCGGTTCTCGCCACCTTCCGCACGGAACACGATCGTTAGGATGCCGCGGCTTTCCGGCAACTGGCCGGGATGATCCAGCACGCCTTCCCTTCGACAACCCTTCCATGGCTCACACGCTGCCCGCGCTGCCCTACGGCCTCGATGCGCTCGAGCCCCACATCTCCCGTCAGACCCTCGAGTTCCATCACGGCAAGCACCACAACGCTTACGTGACCAACCTCAACAACCTGGTGGCCGGCACCGAGCTGGAGAGCAAGAGCCTGGAAGACACCATCACCGCCGTGGCCGGTGACGCCAGCAAGGCGGGCGTGTTCAACAACGCCGCCCAGGTGTGGAACCACAGCTTCTACTGGCAGTGCATCAAGCCCGGCGGTGGCGGCAGCCCCAGCGGCGCCCTGCTCGACAAGATCAACGCCGACTTCGGCAGCTTTGACGCCTTTGTGGAGCAGTTCAAGGCCGCCGGCGCCACCCAGTTCGGCAGCGGCTGGGCCTGGCTGGTGCTCGACAACGGCACCCTCAAAGTCACCAAAACCGGCAACGCCGACCTGCCCCTGGCCCACGGCCAGAAGGCCCTGCTCACCATGGATGTGTGGGAGCACGCCTACTACCTCGACTACCAGAACCGCCGCCCCGACTACATCACCACCTTCCTCGACAAGCTGGTGAACTGGGACTTCGTGGCCGCCAACCTGGCCGCCGCCTGAGGTCGGCCCCGCCCCTGAGCCCCCAGGGCCGCAGCCTCCGCCTCGGCGGGGGCTTTTTCATGCGGGCCGCGCCGACGCCAACACCGCCTCCGGCGCGATCCACATGGCATCCCCATAGGAGAAGAAGCGGTAGCCCTCCACCTTGGCCTGTTCATACAGCTCCAACAGGCGCACCCGGCCGATCAGGGCACTCACCAGCAGGAGAAGGGAGCTCTTGGGCAGGTGGAAGTTGGTGAGCAGCCCCTGCACCACCGCAAACCGATAGCCCGGTTGGATCACCAGGTTCACCGGGCCGGTGTGGGGCCGCAGCTCACCGCCGTGCAACTGGGCCACCGCCTCCAGGCTGCGCACCGAGGTGGTGCCCACGGCGATCACGCGGCCGCCACGGGCGCGGCAGGCCTGCACCGCCTCCACCAGGGCTGGGCTCACCTCCACCCACTCGCTGTGCAGTTCCAGCTGGGTGAGGTCTTCGGTGTCCACCGGGCGGAAGGTGCCCAAACCCACATGCAGGGTGGTGGCCGCGATCGCCACGCCACGGGCGCGGATCGCCTCCAGCAACGCATCGCTGAGGTGCAACCCCGCCGTTGGGGCCGCCACGGCTCCCGGGCGGGAGGCGTAGCGGGTCTGGTAGCGGTCGTTGTCGCTGCTGTGGTGCTCCTGGATGTAGGGCGGCAGGGGGATCGCGCCGTACTGCACCAGCAAGGGCTCTAGGGCTGCGGCATCGGCACAGGCCTCGGGGAACTGAATGATGCGCCCACCGGTTTCCGGGTCTGTACCCAGCACCTGCACCGGCAACGCTGGCTGGCCCTCCGCCACCACCTCAAGGCGATGGCCGGGCTTGAGCTTCTTGGCGGGCTTGGCCAAACACAGCCACTGGCCCGGCGCCGAGGCCGCCTGCCAAGGCTCGAGCACCAACAGCTCCACGGCAGCGCCGGTGGGCAGGCGCGCCTCCAGGCGAGCCCGCAGCACCCGGGTGTCATTCACCACCAGCAGATCGCCCGACTGCAGCTCGTGCTGCAGATCCCAAACCCTCAGATGGCGAGCCCAGGGAGGAGTACCGCAGCCAGTTGGATCGATCGCCAGCAGCCGCGCACTGTGCCGGGGTTCCGCAGGACGCTGGGCAATGCACTCGGGGGGCAAGGCAAAGTCATAGCTCGAGAGGAGCCGATCGGCGTCTGGACTGACAGTCACCTCTAGAGGCTCAAGTAGTACCGGTAACGGCAGAAGATCCTCGATCCGCCCTCCCGAAGGGCCTCGGACACCATGTCAATGCTCTGGTTGAGCAGCAGACCATCCAGCCAACCCCGGCTGATCACCTCAGGCATCATCACCGTGAGGCGTTGATCCGGTTCGCTGCGCTCCAGGTCTTGCACCATGCCCACCAGGGGATCAATGAAGGACGCGTAAGGGCTTTCCTGGAGCGTCAGGGGAACACCCAGCGGCCCTCCCACAAGGCGATCCCAATCCGCCTGGATCTGGGCCGGATCGTGCTGATCCGAGTACACGAACAGAACCCTCACCTGCCGCGACATGGTGCAGGCCTGGCGCACCGTGGCGATCGCGGCTCGGTTCAGGGCCTCAAGGCAAATCAGGATCGGCCCCTGGCCCGCTTCGCTGGGTGCCAGTGGCGCTGCGGTTTCCGCCGGTTGGGCAGCCTCGGAGGCGCTGCTGAGGGAGGTGAGATCAAGGGCCGACTCCAGGACCCTGTAACGGTGGCGGATGGCCGCAAGCATCGCCACAAGGGCGGGGATCAGCAACACCACCAGCCAGGCGCCACTGGTGAACTTGCTGAACACAATCACCACCAGCACCAGAGAGGTGAAGAAGGCGCCGCAACCATTCATCAAGGCGCGCCAGCGCCAAGACGCCGTGCGCTGGCGCATCCAATAGAGCACCATGCCGAACTGGGACAGGGTGAAAGCAAGAAACACCCCCACGGCATACAGATTGATGGCCATGGTGGTGTCGCCTTTGCAGAAGACGATGATCAATCCCGCCAGGGCAATGAGCACCAAAATCCCGTTTTGAAACACCAGTCGGTCGCCGCGAAAGGCCATCAGCCGCGGCAGGTGACGATCGGTGGCGAGGAGGGCCCCAAGCCGGGGGAAATCAGCGAATGCCGTGTTGGCGGCCAGCATCAGGATCAGCAGCGTGAACAGCTGAAGGGCTGGATAGAGGGGGTTGTTGGCGCCAAAGATCCGTTCCCCCAGGATGGCCATCGAGGTCTGGGTGGAGGAGGGGTCAACCCCATACATCCAGGCCAACAAGCTGATGCCCACAAACATCAGCGCCAGGATCAGCCCCATCACGGCCATGGTTGCCCTGGCATTCACCGCCGAGGGTTCACGGAAGACCTTGACGCCGTTGGCGATGGCCTCAATTCCGGTCATCGCGGAACATCCTGAGGAGAACGCCCGCAGCACCAGAAACAGGCTCAACGGCGCAATCGCCGTCACCGGAGGTGTCGGCTCGGGAACGAAGCCATGGCGGAGCACAAGATCCACCAGACCGAAGCCCACCAGCAGCGCCACCATGGCGATGAAGGCGAACACAGGCAGAGAGAACAAGCGACCCGATTCGCTCATGCCGCGCAGGTTGATCCAGCCCACAAACACCAGCAGCACCAATGCAATCGGCACCTGCCAGGGCAACAGGCCAGGCAGATACGACGTCAGGGCCTGGGTGCCTGCCATCAGGCTGACGGCGGCCGTCAGGGAGTAATCAATCAGCAGGGCCGAGGCACCCACCAGGCTGGCCCCGGTGCCCAGGTTGGCGCGGGCCACGATGTAACAGCCGCCGCCTTCGGGGTAGGCCCGCAGGGTCTGCTGGTAAGAGAGCACCACAACCGCCACCAGGGCCACCACCGCAAGGGTGATGGGGAGTGACCACATCAGGGCGGTGCTGCCCGCCAGGATCAACACCGCCAGGGTCTGATCGGTGGCATAGGCCACCGATGACAGCGCGTCAGACGACAACACCGCCATTGCCTGGGCGTTGGGCAGCTGCTCCTCATGGGCTGCGCTGGTGGGCAGCGGAGTGCCCAGCAGAACCCGCGACGCCTGACGGCTGACCTTGCGCAGTGCCACGGGGAGCTCAGAGAGCCAGGCTTTCGGGGTTGGTTTCGATCAGCTGCGCCAGATCCTTGAGGAAGGCGGCAGCGTGGGCGCCATAGATCACGCGGTGGTCGCAGGTGAGGTTCACCTGCATCTGGCTGGCCACCCGCATCGAGCCATCCTTGCCCGCCACCACGGTGGGGCGGGAGGCTGCCACCGCCAGGATGGCGCCGGTGCCGGGGGGCAGGATCGCGTCAAAGCGATCCACTCCAAACATCCCCAGGTTGGAGAGGGTGAAGGTGCCGGTGCTGTACTCCTCCGGCTGCAGCTGCTTGCTGCGGGCGCGGCTCACCAGATCGGCCCAGTTGCGGGCCAGGGAATAGATGTCGGTCCTGTCGGCGTTGGCCAGCACGGGGGTGATCAGACCGCCGTCCTCCATGGCCACGGCCACCGCCACATTCACCGCGGCGGGGTAGGCCATGGCCGTGCCATCGGCGCTGGTGGCGGCATTCACCTGGGGATGGCGCGCCAGCACCACCGCCACGGCCTTGGCCAGCAGGGCAGTCATGGTGACGCCGTTGCCCTTCACCTGCTTGTAGAAGGCGTCGAGCTTGGTGGTGGTGATCGTGTAGCCCACCCGGAAGCAGGGCACCGCCAGGCTGGCCACCATGTTGCGGTTCACGGCGTTCTGCAGCGTGTTGAAGCTCACGCTCTCGCCCGGCCGGCCGAAGGCATCACCGGCGGGGGCCGGCGCCGCTGCACCATTGCCAGCGGCGGCGGCGCTGGCGGCCGGACCGGAGCCCTCCGCCACCCGCGGCACCGCCACGGTGAGGCCCAGGGCGCGCTCCACGTCTTCAGCCTGGATGCGGCCGTGGGGGCCGCTGCCCCGCAGGCTCTCGATGGCCACGCCGTGCTGGCTGGCCAGTTTCTTGGCGCGGGGGCTGGCCACCACGCGGCCATTGCTCACCGGGGCCACCGCCGCCGGCACCGCCACGGGGGCGGGGGGCGCCACAGGGGCGG
>Ga0310333_100046_pt1 | contig 33179 bp, 36 predicted proteins | sample LakMicSRFTotalB7_FD_195547 | JGI IMG/M metagenome (GOLD analysis project Ga0310333, IMG submission 195547) | Enriched freshwater cyanobacterial communities from Lake Michigan, Michigan, United States - MI23.SRFL.Total.B7 (v2) (version 2) | ecosystem: Environmental > Aquatic > Freshwater > Lake... | reverse complement strand
GTTTAGACTTGCATTCACCACAGAAATGACGATAGAGCCCCAACGGGTCTAGCCCATCCATGAACCCTTGGCAAGCCAGCGAGCGCTCATCTTTAAAACCAGATGCTGTTGCAAACTAGACCTGCAAAACGGGGAAGCAAAAACCTTCATTACTCTCTATAGTTTTTGCACTCATCACGCGAGGGCTGTCAACACTATAGCTTCATCTTGTGCCCATAAGTTGTTGCAGATTCTCAGCAATCGCTTCTCTAAAGAAGACTGAGCTACTCAGACAACGGCCTCTCTTCAGCAGGAGCAGTGCTTGATGGAGCTGATGAGTACATCCCTCTTGGCAGGTGATAGCAACTTGATCACGTTTCATTCTTTCCCCCTTAATAGGTCGCCCTTGAATGAGTCAAGGGCGATCGGCTCCAAGGTGGCCCGCTTATCGAATTAGCCACTGATGGACCTGCAGCCAGGCCCATCAGGGTTAATGCGCTGAATAGCTATAGATTTCGACTTGAACACGACTTTGCTCTGCTGGACAATCGCTTGCGAAATGGCTTCTATCTCCTATTGGGCATTCAGACTGGCTGACCAGCAGATAGTGTCTCCAGCATCAGATAAATATGAAACTGACACATGCCCTAGCATTTGATTTCGCAGACAAACAACATCCTGGGGTACAGTGATCCACGATCACCTTGATGCTTCGCGATGCGAGGGTCAATGAGCTGAAACGCCGATAGTCTCACCAGCGCTTTACTTCTTCATTGGCATGATGGTCAATCCAGGGTAAACCAGACTTGGTGAAGCAACGATTGCAAGCAAAATAGTCCTTGATTGAGCTGACACGCCATGAGGGCGGAGCCAAACAATAGGGACCACACCTGACAGCATGAATGGCTCCCAACGACCCTGTCGGTTGATCAAGGCATCCTGGCCACCAAGTCGCACGTGTACGCAGAGACTGCCGATGTTGTTGCGTCCAGAGGAAAGCTTGAGCAAGGAGGTCGGGCGCTACTGACGACAGGGCCTGCAGCCCTTCGGGGCCGGGGGGGCACGCTTCACACAGTGGTGGATGCCATAACGCACAAGACAGATAAACGCCCCCGACTCACCAAGCAGGATTTCATTTTGAGAGCTCCTGTGTCGATAGCCGCGGCAAGCGGGCTCCTCGTGCGAATACGCCTCCGTTTCCACAAGAACGCCCGGCAGCTGCTCGCCATCGGCTTGACGCTTCACGAGCAGGCAGCCGATCAGCTCGGAGGCAACTTCTTGGCCCCGACGGGAGAGGAAGGCTACGGGGAGGACTGGCAGGTTCTGGGTGAGCTTGGTGGCTGTGGGATTGGCTAGAGACAAATGCTATAACCCGACAAAACACGCATGGCAGCCCGCATGACAAAAACATTCAAGGATTTTTTGAAAGCACTGACCCCTAAACCAATCAAAGCTGTCGCCATAATAGGCCTGAAAACTTACCGCGAAATCATCCAGTCTCAAAACATAAAACGGCTGAAACAGCAACATCCATCAATCAAGTCAAACGCTTTCATGATTGGGCTCTCGAAACAAAAAAATAGACGATCGGACTTGGCACTCTATACAACCTATTGCGGAGCAACGAAGAATAAAACATTATGCCTAGAACCAGCCCAGGATTGCTGCGAGCACTTCTTTGCGTCCAACAACGAGGACGTTTTGCTTCTTGCACTGCAAGCTGGCTACACTCCAATTTATCTTGACCTAAAGGTTTCCGATGACCCAGTATTGTCCGCCTATCAAGCAAAGATCGCGAAGGCCATCCCCCATACCATCGAGCCCCTGGGACAATACGATTTCCTCTTCTACAAAGACGACAAGATTCAGGTTGACGCCTCAAGAATTGATGAATTCATAGGGCTTTTACAGGAAAAAGATTCAGCAATAGCACTGCGTCCGCATCCTTTCTTGAGCGGCAATGTCCTCTATGAATTTGGAGAGTCAATGCTTCAGAGCCGCTACAAGGGAGAGTGGGATAAATCCATAGCGTACATCACCCAAGAGGTTAACAACGGCGCCAGGCTGAACTGTCAAATGTATGCGACCGGGGCAATTCTCAGGAATACGAAGCACCCTGACACAGTCAAAATCAATGAACTATGGTGGCAACACATCAACCGCTGCGGAATAGAATGTCAGGTCTCTTTTGACATCATTGCTCAGAAATTTGATTCCATTGCGAAACTCCCTCTCAACCTGGAATAATTGAGAGTGGTGAAGCAAGCTCGTCAGCGCGCATCGTTGCAATGACAACCTTCCACAGGATCACATTGATGACGTTGACTTGAAGAACGGCCAAATCTTCCGCAGGGAGCACTGAAAACCAGGTCAAGCCTGAGCTTGCTGAAGGCAAGTCTCACCTGCACAGGGGTGCATGCCAGAGCGCACTGGCCGATCGAAGCGACCAGGCTCAGGAGGGGCATCTGGTTTCAAACCACAGGTCAAGGGCGCTTCCGCCGTGGGAAACAGGTGGTCAGACCTTCATCTTTTCAACAGCTCTGCACTGGTGCTCAGCCACGCCGAAGTCGCTAGACAGAGAGGCAAGAACTTGGTTCCACCCATGACGGCTTCTGACCTCCAGACCCTGCTCTCGCGCAGCTTCGAGGATCCCGAACTCGAAGCCCAGCTCAAGGCCCAGGACGCTGACCCGGTGGCGGTCGCGGCTTCGGTCGGTCTCCACATCACAGCTCAGGAGTTCGCCAAAGCCCAGGAATCCTGGGAGACTTGGCGTATGAGCAGCGTTCACGACGAGGAGTTCTGAGCCCATGGACAGCGGCGGTTTCAACCTGGGCACGGTGCTGCTGTTCGGCAGCGGGCTGTTCGTGCTGGCGACCCTGTTCTTCGGCACCAGGGGCGGCTACTACGACACCGACAAGTACGACGGCAACGGCACCGCCCACTGAGCGTCAGCCCTGGCTGGGCAGTTGCTCGGACTCGGGGCAGTCGCCCGTGACCTCGATGTCGTCGGCTTCGGTGCTGCGGCTGAAGAAGGCCAGGCGTGTGCTCACGGCACCGATCGAGTCGAGCCGCACGCATTCTTCCCAGCTGTGCAGCTCGTCGTCGTCTTCGGCGTCGTAGCGGAGGGTCACCAGATCTCCCTCCAGTTCAACCACGAGCGCCTCCTCGATCCAGCGCTGCTGATCCCTCAGAAACACCCAGATCGGACGTTGCTCGCACTGAAAGCGATAGAGCTTGCGCTGCAGCATGGGGCACCCTCAGGACCCGCCTGAACCTGATCCTAGGGATACTGAGACGGTCTGATGCCGCGCGCCGTTGTGGTTGCCACCAGTTTCAGCACTGAAGCGATCCGTCTGCAGCTGCGCAGCTGGCCCGAAGTGGAGGCCTACCTGGAGACCGGCAAGGGCGTGATCGTGCCCCTGGGCTCAACCGAGCAGCACGGCCCCACCGGTGCGATCGGCACCGACGCCCTCACCGCGGAAGCCGTGGCCCTGGAAGTGGGCCGCCGCACCGGCGTGCTGGTGACCCCGGTTCAGGCCTTCGGCATGGCCGAACACCACCTCGGCTTTGCCGGCACCGTGAGCCTGCAGCCGTCGACGCTGCTGGCGGTGCTGCACGACATCGTGCTGTCGCTGGCGCGCCATGGCTTTGAGCGCGTCTATGTGATCAACGGCCATGGCGGCAACATCGCCACCGCCAAGGCCGCCTTTGCCCAGGCCTATGGCACCGCCGCCGCCCGCGGCCTGCCCAATGCCGCCGCCCTGCGCTGCAAGCTGGCCAACTGGTTCATGGCCGGCCCGGTGATGGCCGAAGCCCGCAACCTCTACGGCGAGCGCGAAGGGCACCACGCCACCCCCAGCGAGATTGCCCTGACCCTGGCCCTGGAGCCGAGCCTGGAAGCCAAGCAACGCCCATTGCCAGAGCCGGCACCGGCGGGCCCCATCCACAGCCCCGAAGACTTTCGCCGCCGCCACCCCGACGGGCGCATGGGCTCAGACCCCTTTCTGGCCAAGGCCGACCACGGCCAGCGCCTGCTGGACCTGGCCGCCACGGCCCTGGTCGACGACCTGGAGGCGTTTTTGCGCAGCGAGGGCTGAGCACCCGAGAGCCTTGCAGTGCTGGCCTAGGGTCAGGGGCAACACATCACCGGTGACCAGGCGCCATGAGCCGCATCTCTGCCGACGACGTGCGCAAAGTGGCCCACCTGGCCCGGCTCCAGCTGCCTGAGGACAAGGTGACGGCCTATACCGGCCAGTTGGAACGGATTCTCGACTATGTGGCCCAGCTTGAAGCTGTTGACACCGAAGGAGTTCCCCCGACAACCCGCGCTGTTGAAGTGGTCAACGTCACCCGGAGCGACCAGGTGAACCCCACACCGGTGCGCGACGCTTTACTTGATCTGGCCCCGCAACGGGAGGGGGATTTCTTTCGGGTCCCCCGAATCCTGGCTGATTGAAGCGCTGGAGGTCAGCGCACCGGCGAGACTGCAGTCCGGTGGAGCAGCTCGAGCACCCGGCGGCGGGCATGGCGCGTCGGCATCAAACCGGCCAGGGGCCTGAGTCTGCTGCGACGTTTTTTATGGCTGCGCACGCCAAGAAAGATGTCATAAAGGAAATTGAAGCTATCCTTGCGACTCTCAAACAAGCCGAGGCGCTGAGGTGAACCCTTGGCATCGAGAATATGCCGGGTGGCGTGATACGCAGGCCTGTATTCAAACCAAGGAATGGACGGCCACAGATGGTGGATCAGGTGGTAATTCTGACCCATGATCAACCAGTTCATCAGGCGACCGGGATAGACCCTGGCGTTGTGCCAACGGTTGCGTGACTGAAAGGGCCTGTGAGGCAGGTAGTCAAAGAACAATCCCAGGGTGACACCCACCATCAGGGCAGGGGCAAACCAACAATTGAAGATGAACTGCAGAAAGCCGTACTTGGCTGCAGCAATCACAATCGCCGCAAACACACCGCGGGCAAGGCCCCACTCCAGCAGTTCGTACCGGCGCCACAGACGACGCTTGAAGAAGAAGAGTTCGTGATAGAAGAATCGTGGTGCGATCAACCACAACGGCCCGAAGGTGCTGACGATGTGGTCAGGATCGTGCTTCGGGTCGTTCACGTGCGCGTGGTGCTGGAGATGCACGCGGGTGAACACCGGAAAGCTGAACCCCAGCAGCAGGGCCGCCCCATGGCCCATCACCGCATTCCAGATGCGGTTGGGGTGAGCCGCGTTGTGACAGGCGTCGTGGATCACGGTGCCCTCGAGGTGCAGGGCCAGAAAGCCGAGCGTCAGCAGCAGCGGCAGGGGCCACTGCCCCACGAACCAGCCCCAGATCGTGACGGCAGCCAGGGCATAGCCACCGAGAAACAAGGCGACCGTAGGGTTCCAGGCGGCCGGCGGATCAAGAAATTCCCGAGGGACCGTGCCAGATCGGGACTCAGGTTGCACCCCTGCAGGTTGCCGGGCGATCACGGGTTGGAGCAGCGCCTGGGTCATCGCCTCTGGTAAAGCCTGGCCTCACGGGACCTGAACGGCAACAGCCCCGCGATGGGCCTGCCCCAACTTAGGGGCCAGGGGAGCCTGGCGCGAATGCCCACCGGGGGACTTGAACCCCCACAGCCGAAGCCACTGGAACCTAAACCCAGCGCGTCTACCAATTCCGCCAGGTGGGCAGTGCACCGAGCTTAGGAAGGCACCGTCAGACACTCGATTGCACGCACCGAATGACCCACAATGGGGTCAACGGTTCCTGTTCACGCCATGGTTGCCACCTTCGCCGGCCTGTTTGCCCTGTTGGCGGGGCTGGTGGTCCTGCTGGTGCCGCTGATGACCCCTGAGTTGTCACGCCAGCGCGATTCGTTCTGGGGCGCGGTGGTCCTGTTGCTGGGCCTGACCCTGGTGACCTGCAGCGAGCGCCTGGCCGGCGCACCGATGCTGGCCGTGCTGTGCGCCACGCTGCTGATCGGCCGGCTCAGCCTTGAAGTGAGTCAGTTGCGCTGGCGCCTGCTCAGCCCCGAAGAGCAGCAGACGCTGGTGTCGGCCGAGCGCTGGCAGGCCAACCTGAAACAGCTGGCAGCGACGGTCGCCAGGCTGCTGGCCACGGCCTCCGAATGGCGCGACCAGCTGGCTCAGCTGATCGCCCGCAACGGCTCAGGCCAAGGCGCCGGCAACGCCCCTGGGAAAACCGCCGGCAAGCGCTGGGTGCGCCCCGAAGCAGAGACGACCACCACCGCGACCGACGACAGGGCGATCGACAGCCTTGCGATTGACAACCTTGCGACTGAAAGCCTTTCGATCGACCACCTGGTGGTGCGCTCCCTGGCTGAGATCGATGCCCTGATCCAGGCCAGCACCAACCCCACGGCCCCTGCGGCCAGCGGCGAAGCGGGATAATCGCCGATTCCCTGCCGCAGGCCCGGTGACCGCGAGCTACAAGGACACGCTCAACCTGCTGCAGACCGGTTTCGGCATGCGCGCCAACGCCAAGGTGCGCGAACCCGAGCTCCAGGCCCTCTGGGCCGAACTGGGCCTTTATGAGCGTCTGAGCCGCGGCAATGCCGGCCCGGTGTTCACCCTGCACGACGGCCCCCCCTACGCCAACGGGGCCCTGCACGTGGGCCACGCGCTCAACAAGATTCTCAAGGACATCATCAACAAGACCGCCCTGCTGCAGGGGAAACGGGCCCGGTTTGTGCCCGGCTGGGACTGCCACGGCCTGCCGATCGAGCTCAAGGTGCTGCAGGGACTCAAGGCCGACGCGCGGGCCGCCCTCACCCCCCTGGAGCTGCGCCGTAAGGCCCACGCCTATGCCCTCGAGCAGGTGGCCCTGCAACAGGCCGGCTTCGAGCGCTGGGGCATCTGGGCCGACTGGCAGCAGCCCTACCTGACCCTGCAGAAGGGCTACGAAGCGGCCCAGATCGGGGTGTTCGGCCAGATGGTGCTGGCCGGGCACATCTACCGCGGTCTCAAGCCGGTGCACTGGAGCCCCAGCTCCCGCACGGCCCTGGCCGAGGCCGAGCTCGAATACCCCGATGGGCATGTGTCACCCAGCGTCTATGCGGCCTTTGCCGTGGTGGAGCTGCCGGAAGCCCTGGCCCAAAAGCTGGACGCTGTCGGGGTGCAGGCGGCCGATCTCGTCGCCACCGACGGACTGGCCGTTGCCATCTGGACCACGACCCCCTGGACCCTGCCGGCCAACCTGGCGGTCTCGGTGAACGGCGCCCTGGACTACGCCATCTGCGCCACACCGGCGGGCCGCCATCTGGTGGTGGCTGCCGAGCTGCGCCAACGCCTTGCCGCCAGCCTGGATCTGGAGCTGACCCCGGTGCTGCAGGTCAAGGGCGCCGATCTCGAGGGCATCGTGTACCGCCACCCGCTGCTGGAGCGCACCAGCCCGGTGGTGCTCGGCGGCGACTACATCACCACCGAAAGCGGCACGGGCCTGGTGCACACCGCGCCGGGGCATGGCGTCGACGACTTCAACACCGGGCGCAAGTACAACCTGCCGGTGTTGTGCCCGGTCGATGAAGCCGGCACCCTGACCGCCGAGGCGGGCCCCTTTGCCGGGCTCAACGTGCTCAAGGACGCCAACAGCGCCATCATCAGCGCGCTGCAGGAGGCGGGTGCGCTGTTGGCCGAAGCGCCTTACGGCCACCGCTACCCCTACGACTGGCGCACCAAGAAGCCCACCATCTTCAGGGCGACCGAGCAGTGGTTCGCCTCGGTGGAGGGGTTCCGCGAAGCGGCCCTGCAGGCGATCGCCGCGGTGGAGTGGTTGCCGGCCAGTGGCCGCAACCGCATCGAAAGCATGGTGCGCGAGCGGGGCGATTGGTGCATCAGCCGCCAGCGCACCTGGGGGGTGCCGATCCCGGTCTTCTACCACCGCAGCTCGGGCGAGGTGCTGCTCAACGAGACGACCCTGCAGCACATTCAGGCGCTGATCGCCGAGCACGGCTCCGACGTGTGGTGGCAGCGCGATGAAGCGGGCCTGCTGCCCGAGCCCTGGGCGGCCGAGGCGGCCAACTGGCGCAAGGGAACCGACACCATGGACGTGTGGTTTGACTCGGGCTCGTCGTGGGCGGGGGTGCTGGGTGGCCTCGAGGGGTCTGCGAGCGACAGCAGCGCAACCCCGCTCAATTACCCCGCCGATCTGTACCTGGAGGGCAGTGACCAGCACCGCGGCTGGTTCCAGAGCAGCCTGCTCACCTCGGTGGCGGTCAATGGTCACGCCCCCTACAGGCGGGTGCTGACCCACGGCTTCACCCTCGATGAGAAGGGCCGCAAGATGAGCAAATCGCTCGGCAACGTCGTCGACCCGGCGGTGCTGGTCGAGGGCGGCAAGAACGACAAGCAGGAGCCCCCCTATGGCGCCGATGTGCTGCGGCTGTGGGTGAGCTCGGTCGACTACTCGGCCGACGTGCCCCTGGGTCCGGGCATCGTCAAACAGCTGGCCGACGTGTACCGCAAGGTGCGCAACACGGCCCGCTACCTGCTCGGCAACCTGCATGACTTCGTGCCCGAGCGCGATGCCGTGCCCTATGGGCAGCTGCCGCTTCTCGATCAATGGATGCTGCAGCGCACCGCCGCCCTGATCGACAACGTCACAGGCGACTTCGAGCGCTACGAGTTCTACCGCTTCTTCCAGGCGCTGCAGAACTTCTGCGTCGTCGACCTCTCCAACGTCTACCTCGACATCGCCAAGGACCGTCTCTACGTGAGCGGGCCCGATGCGTTCAGGCGGCGCAGCTGCCAGACGGTGCTGCACCTGGTGGTCGAGCGCCTGGCCGGCCTGATCGCCCCGGTGCTCTGCCACATGGCCGAAGACATCTGGCAGAACCTGCCCTACCCGGTGGCCGAACGCTCGGTGTTCGAGCGGGGCTGGCCCACCGCCCCCGCGGCCTGGCAGAACCCTGCGCTCGAGACCCCGATGGGCGCGATTCTGGAGCTGCGGGCCCTCGTCAACCGCCAGCTCGAGACCTGCCGCAGCGGCGGCAGCCTGGGAGCCTCGCTCGAAGCCCAGGTGCAGCTCGAACTCGATGGCACCGGCAGCGCAGCAAGCGCCCTGACCAACGCAATCGCGTGGCTGCAGACCTCAGCGCGCCCGGAGGTCGACAACCTGGCTGACTGGCTGCTGGTCTCAAGCCTCCAGATCGGCGGCAGCCCTGCGGACGCCGTGCTCAGCGAAGCCAGCGAGGGGGGCATCACGGCTCGGGTGGCCAGGGCCGCTGGCGAGAAATGCGAGCGCTGCTGGCACTACGAAAGTGACATCGGCCAGTCCAGCACCCACCCCACCCTGTGCGGCCGCTGCGTGTCTGTTCTGGCGGGGTGAGTTCAGACGTCCCAGCGCTCGGGCGACAGAAAGGTCGCGACCGGCTCCGGTCCCAGCAGAACAATGGCGTGGGCTGGATTGAGCGGCCCTTGCAGCAACTGCGCGGCTGTGAGCACAACCCCCTGCGGCAGCACAACCTCGTCGGGGTCAAACGCCGTGGGATGGGTCGTGCTGCTCGAAAAGCCGCGGTAGATGACCAGCTCGAAGGGGTCCAGCTGGGCTGGATCCTCGAGCGATGGCACCGTCCCCAGCAGCTGCAACACACGATTGGGATGGCCGCGACTGATCGTCTCCAGGGCCAGCAGCAGATCGACCAGCGTCATCGCTCAGGCTCAGAATTCGCCGGCCAGGCGACCCTGCTTGGGCAGCCGCACCAACAGCCACTGCAGCAGCCCGACCGCATAGCCCAGCAGCGCCAGGTAACCGCCGACGGCCGCCATGGTGGGATTCCAGTCGCCGCCGATCACGAAGTCAAGGCCGCGGTCGATCCAGGCGTTGAACTGCTGGGGGGGTTGTTGCCAGACCAGGCAACGGGTCGAGCTGAGCGCGGCCTTGCCGCCCATGCATCCCAGGGCTGTGCTGGCCAGGGCCGCACCGGTCAGCGACTGAATCGTGAGACACCAGCGCCAGACGCGCACCGTGAACGGCAGGGCGCGCCAGGGGGGCAGGTCCTGAAGCTCCTCGTTGAGATCCACCCAGAACCACAGCACGGCAGCGATCAGCAGCTGGGCCACAAACACCAGGAGATAGCCCACGGCCTGACGACCCACCAGCAGCAGCAGGGCGATCAACTGCAGGCTGGCGACCGTCCAGTAGAGGCCCAGCAGACGGGTGATCGCCTGTTGCCGGCGCAGCATCGCCCAGACCAGCAGCACCAGCGGCACGCCGACGGCAAACAGCAATCCGAGCCGCACATCGAGCCAGACCAGCGTGCGATGAAGGGTGTCGGTCACGGCAGACGCCGAAACGGCGGTACGGGAAGTCGCCATTATCTGTGGCTGTCTCGGGGGCGGTGCCGGCGTTAGGGTCCGGCCATGGCTGCCCTTTCCCTGCTGGAGCGGCTGACACGCCGCCATGACGAGGCCTGGTGTCGCACCGCCCTGGTGCAGGGCACCGGACTGCAGGAGGTGGTCGACGGCGTTGTGCGCGAGCTGGGCCGCTGCGGCCCGGCCGATCTGGCCCTGGTGTTCGCCTCATCGCGTTTTGCCAGCGACCTGCCCCGCCTGCTGCCCCTGCTGCAACAACGGCTCAGGGCCGACCACTGGCTGGGCTGCCTGGGCGGTGGAGTGGTCGGCACCGCAGCCGATGGGGTGCCGCACGAGATCGAACAGGACAGCGCTCTGAGCGTCACCCTGCTGCATCTGCCGGGCACCACCCTGCACCCCTTTGCCCTGGGCAGCGAAGCCGAGGCCCTGCCGGATCTTGACGGCCCGGCCGAACCCTGGCTGGAGCAGGTGGGCAGCGCCAGCACCGGCGTGCATTCGATGCTGCTGCTGGTGGATCCCACCTGCCCCGCCATCAACGACCTGATCAGTGGCCTCGACTACGCCTATCCCGAAGCGGTCAAGGTGGGTGGCCTGGCCGCCGCCCACAGCGCCCCCCACGGCTCGGTTCTCCTCGATGGCGAGGTGCGCCAGGGTGCCGTGGGCTGCCTGCTGAGCGGCAGCTGGGGCCTCGATGCGGTGGTGGCCCAGGGCTGCAAACCGATCGGCCCGGTCCTTGCGGTCGAGCAGGCCCAGCGCAATGTGGTGTTGCAGGTGAGCGAGGGCCAGCGCCGCAGTTCACCGGTGGCGGCGCTGCAGGCGATCCTCAGCGGCCTCAGCCCCGAGGAGCGCGAACAGGTGCGCCATTCGCTGTTTCTGGGCGTGGGCCAGAGCAGCTTCAGCCTCGACCACCCGGGCGACCCGGCCTTTCTGGTGCGCAACCTGATCGGCGTCGACCCGCGCAATGGCGCTGTGGCCGTGGGTGAGCGCATGCGGGTGGGGCAGCAGGTGCAGTTTCAGCTGCGCGACGGCGAGGCCAGCCACAGCGAGCTGTGCCAGCTGCTCGATGCCCAGGCCCAGCGCCACGACGCGCCCCTGGCGGCCCTGCTGTTTGCCTGCCTGGGCCGCGGCCAGGGGCTGCACGGTCGGGCCGACGGCGACGTGGGTCCGTGCCGTGAGCGCTTTGCCCAGCTGCCGATCGCCGGCGCCTTCTGCCAGGGCGAGATCGGACCGGTGGCCGGCAGCACCCATCTGCACGGCTACACGGCCAGCTGGGGATTCGTGGTGCCCAGGGGCTGATGGTGCGCCAGCACGTCAACCCGCTGAGCCGGTTTTACCAGCTGCCACGGCCGCTGCCGCCGCCGGCCGAGCTGTTTGCGCAACCGGCCCTGCCCCTGCATCTCGACATCGGCGCCGCACGCGGACGCTTTCTGCTGGCCATGGCCCAGCGCGAGCCGCTCTGGAATCACCTGGGCCTGGAGATCCGCAGACCCCTGGTCGAGGCGGCTGAAGCCGACCGGCAGGCGCTGGAGCTCGGCAATCTGCGCTATCTCTTCGGCAACGCCAACGTGAGCCTGGAGACCTGGCTCAGGGCGCTGCCTGCCGGGCTGCTGCAGCGGGTCACGATCCAGTTCCCCGACCCCTGGTTCAAGAAGAAGCATCACAAGCGCCGGGTGCTGCAACCCGAGCTGGTGCTGGCGCTGGCCGATGCCCTGGCCCAGGACGCCGCGCTGTTGGTGCAGAGCGATGTGCTGGCCGTGATCGAGCCGATGGTGGCGGTGATCGAGGCCAGCGGCTGCTTTGAGCGCCCCACCGGTGATGCGCGACCCTGGCGCGACAGCAATCCTCTGGCCGTTCCGACCGAACGCGAGCGGCATGTGCTCGCCCAGGGGCTGCCGGTGTATCGGGTGCTGTACCACCGCAACGGCCAGCCAACCCCACCCCTGCGCCAGCTGCAACAACACCTGGCCACAACCCTGGAGCAAAGCCCCGAAGCCGCGGATAATCCAGCCAGCGATCCGGCGCCCCCCTGAGCGTTTCACCCCCGACCCCCGCCCCCTGGCTGCTGCGCTGGCAGGGATGGCTGGCCAACGGTCCCAGCGGTCCACTGGGCGCCCACCTGAGCACGATCTCCGGCAGCGTCGTCTGCGCGCTGATGGCGGGCCTGCCCGTGCTCAGCCGGGGCGGCGTGGGGTTGCTGATCACAGCCTGCGGGCTGTTATGGATTCTCTGGGCCCTGCGCACGCCCCCCGGCCGGCTGGGGGCGATCAACCTCTGGATCCTGGCGATTCTGGCCGTCGCGCTGTTGGCGACAGGCTTCTCGCCGGTGCCGGTGGCCGCCGCCAAGGGCCTGGCCAAGCTGGTCAGCTACCTGGGCGTCTATGCCCTGCTGCGCCAGCTGCTGGCCCACAGCCCCGTGTGGTGGGACCGCATCGTGGCGGCCCTGCTGGCCGGGGAGCTGCTGACGGGGGTGGTGGGCATCCGTCAGCTCTACGGCAACACCGAGGAGCTCGCCCGCTGGGCCGACCCCAACTCGGTCGCCGACGGCACGATCCGCCTGTATGGAACGCTCGACAACCCCAACCTGTTTGCGGGGTTTCTGCTGCCGATCCTGCCGCTGGCAGCGGTGGCCCTGCTGCGCTGGCAGTCGCCGCTGCGGCGTCTGGTTGCCGCCGCGGCCCTGGCCCTGGGTGTGGTGACCCTGGTGCTGAGCTACAGCCGCGGTGCCTGGATGGGCATGGTGGCCTCGCTCGGTGTGCTGGTGCTGCTGCTGGCGCTGCGCCAGACCCGCAACTGGCCGCCCCTGTGGCGGCGGCTGTTGCCGCTGCTGCTGCTGCTGGGCGGCAGCGTGGCGCTGGTGCTGCTGGTCAGCCAGGTGGAGCCCCTGCGGGTGCGGGTGATGAGCCTGGTGGCCGGCCGCGACGACAGCTCCAACAACTTCAGGATCAATGTGTGGATGGCGGCCCTGCGCATGATCCAGGAGCGGCCATGGCTGGGCATCGGCCCCGGTAACACCGCCTTCAACCTGATCTATCCGCTGTTCCAGCAGCCCAAGTTCAACGCCCTGAGCGCGTACTCGATCCCTCTGGAGGTGACGGTCGAAGCGGGTATCCCGGGACTGCTGGCGATGCTGGGCCTCGTGATCACGGCGCTGCGCACGGGTCTGCGGCTGGGCCGCAGCGATGGCCCCCTGGCCCTGCCGGCCCTGGCTTCGGTGGCGATCGTGGCCGGTCTTGGGGTGCAGGGGCTCACCGACACGATCTTCTTCAGGCCCGAGGTGCAGCTGATCGGCTGGTTTGCCGTGGCGGTGCTGGCGGTCGGAGACGCGCAGCGCTCCAGCCCCTGATGGGCAACACCCCCCTGATCGCCGGCTTCGACGCCGGCCAGACCCACACCCGTTGCCGCCTGGCCCGGCTCGCGGCCAACGGAGCGCTGCAGGTGTTGGCCGAGGCCGAAGGCCCCGGCGTGAGCCACCTCGATGCCGTCGATGGCGAACTGCGCTTCAGCCAGGCCCTGGTTGAGAGCCTGGCGGCTGCCCGAAACGCGCTGCAGCCGCACGCTGACGCCGGCGACGACCTGGCCCTGACCGCCGCCGCGATCGGCGCCAGCGGCATCGAGGCCGGCAGCAGCGTGCAGCCACGCGGCCAACGCCTGGCCGCTGCGGTGCTGGAGCTGGCACCCCAGCAGGTGCTGGTGACCGGTGATGAACGCACCGCCCTCGAAGGCGCCCGGGGCGGGACCGAGGCCGGAATCCTTGTGATCAGCGGCACCGGCTGCATCGCCCTGGGCCGCAACGCCAGCGGTCAGCAACACCGCTGCGGCGGCTGGGGCTGGTTGCTCGACGGGGCCGGGTCGGCCACCGACATCGGCCGTGACGGCCTGGCCCTGAGTCTGCAGATGGCCGATGGCCGCCGCCAGGCCACCCCCCTGCGCCAGACCCTCTGGCAGGCCCTGGAGCTGGCGATCGACGATCCGGCCGCTCCCCAGGCGATCAAGGCCCTGGTGGTACAACCGGGCTTTGGTGCCGCTGGCTTTGCGCGGCTGGCGCCGCTGGTGCATCAGCACGCCGTCAGCGGCGATGCCGATGCCCTGGCGATCGTGCAGGCCTCCGCCACAGCGCTGGCCTCGATGGCCGCAGCGATCGCCCGGCAGCTGCAGCTCGAGGCACCACCGGTGTGGCCCGGCGGGGGCGCCCTTGAGCACCTGCCGTTGCTGCGTGAGGGCCTGGCCACAGCCCTGGCGGCCTGCCAGCCCGGCGCCCACCTGGCCCCTGCAGCCGGCGACGGCTGCGACGGAGCCCTGCAGCTGGCTGCAGAACTGGCCGACGCGGGGCTCAGGCCGCGTTGAGCTGGGTGTCGGCGACGGCGGCGAGCGTGTGAGCCCAGTGCTCAACAGCCTCCTGGCTGGCCGCCTCGACCATGACCCGCAGCAGGGGTTCGGTGCCACTGGCCCGCACCAGCACCCGTCCCTGGCCCGCCATCGCCGCCTCGGCCTGTTCGACCGCCAGCCGCAACGGCTCGCACTGCTGCCACAGGGTGCGGCGCTGACGATCGGGCACGGTCACGTTGACCAGCAGCTGGGGGTAAGGCTCAAAACTGCTGTCGCGCCAGTCGGCCAGGCTGCCGCCGCGCCCGTGGATCAGGGTGGCCACCTGCAGGGCCGTGAGCAGACCATCGCCGCTCATGCCGTGGCGAGCCGAGAGAATGTGGCCCGACTGCTCACCACCCAGGCCGGCGCCGAGCTGCTCCATCACCTGGTGGACGTACTGATCACCGACGGCCGTGCGTTCCAGCACACCGCCCCTGGCCTGCCAGGCCCGCTCGAAGCCGAGGTTGCTCATGACCGTGGCCACCAGCCGGTTGTCGGGCAGCTCGCCGGCCTCAAGCAGGGCCGAACCCCACAGGTAGAGGATCTGGTCACCATCGAAGACGCGGCCCCTGGCGTCGACGGCCAGCATGCGATCGGCGTCGCCATCGAAGCCGAATCCCATGCAGGCGCCGCCGGCCACCACCGCCTGCCGCAGGGGCTCGAGGTGGGTGCTGCCGCAGCCCACGTTGATGCGGCTGCCGTCGGGCGTGCCGTGCAGCACCTGCACCTCGGCCCCCAGCTCGCGGAACACAGCCTCACCGCAGGCCGTGGCCGAACCCCAGCAAAGATCGAGGACCACGCGGCAGCCTTCGAGCCGCCGCCCGGCCACGCTCTGCCAGAGGTGGTTCTGGTAGTCGAGCAGCAACCCGGGCCGCTCATGCACGGTGCCGATCGCTGACAGACCCCGATCGTCGGCACCGGGCTGGCCCCGCAGGCCGGCTTCGATCGCCAGCTGCTGGTCTTTGGGCAGCTTGGCTCCAGAGGCGCCGAACACCTTGATGCCGTTGTCACCCGGTGGGTTGTGACTGGCTGAGACCATCAGGCCACCGGCCGCCGCAGTGCGACGGATCGACAGCGGCACCGCCGGGGTGGGGCACAGGCCCAGGTTCCAGACCTGACGCCCTGCAGCGGTGAGCCCTGCGGTCAGCGCGGCGGTCAGCATCGGACCGCTGCTGCGCGAATCCATGCCGATCACCACCGGGCCATCGCTGCGCAGCACCTGACCGCACCAGTACCCCAGTTGCAGGGCCAGGGCTGGGGTGACCTGCTCCCCCACCAGGCCCCTGACCCCGTCGGTGCCGAAACCAGCAAAGGCTTCGCCCAGTGGCGTTCCGATCGGATGGGGTGCCCCAACGGCCATGGGCAGTGGATGAAGGCCGCCGCAGGCTAAGCCCGGGCTCTCAGCGCCAACGCCGCGGCCACCACAGCCAGCGCAGGGTTTCCAGCAGGGCCCAGACCAGCAGCAGACCCACCACCCAGCCCGGCAGCAGCCGCAGGGGCCACAGGGAGCGCAGCAGCAGCAGCACTGCGGCCGCAGCCCAGAGGCGCAGCAGGCGCAGCCGCTGCGCGGCACCGGGCAGGGTGGTCAGGGCCGCCGGCAGCACAGGGCGGGGCAGCCGCGCAAGGATCCGGCGCAACAACGGCATCGACGCTGGCAACGGTGCGGTTCCCAGAATGCCTGCACGCTTCCGTTGTTCACGCGCCCTTGCGGTTTCCCGCCCTGCTCACGGCCTCGAGCCTCGGCGTGTTTGCCACCCTGGTGGCAGCCGGCGGGCTGTTGCGGCAGCTGCCGGGCCCCTCGCCGCGGCACAGCAGGGTGGTGCTGGCCCTGCAGCAGCACCTGGCTCCTGATCCCCGGCACCGCCGCGAAGCCGCCCTGTTGCGCGCCAGTGGCAGTGGCCATGATCCACAGCGACGCCAACGGCTGCTGCAGGGCCAGGGCTGGGGCAGCGATGCCCTGGCAGCCGTGGTCCTCAAGCAGCAGGCCCTCGATGCCGCGGCCCTGGGCAACGCCGAGGTGGCCGAGCGGCTGTGGCGGCGCCTGCTGGGGGTCACGCAGCTGGCCGGGCACGCCGCCAGCGCCGACGCGCTCTACGCCCTGGGCAGGAAAGAACCTGATCTGCGGCAACGGCTGCTGCAGCGCTGGCCCGCCCATCCGGCCGCCCTGGCCGCGGCCAGCGAACGGACCGATCGGGGAGGCGCCCTGCATCTGGCCCGCTGGGGCGCCCGCTGGCCGGGGGCCCAACGGCGCCTGCAGGCGGCCTGCCAAGGAACTGCCGCAACACCGGGCCAGCGGCAGCAGCTGGCCGAGGGCCTGGCCCAGCTGGGCGAAGGCGACGCGGCGCGGCGCTGCTTAGCGGGCACACCCCCGCTGGCATCGACCCTGCTGCGGCTGGCCGAAACCGACCTGCTGGCTGAGGGCCGTGATCACACACGGGCGGTGCAGGAGCTGCTCGGGCTGATTCAGCAGGACCCAACCGCAGCGGCAGCCGCGCAGGCCGTGCGCCTGTTGGCCGCAGACCCGGGCACAGCGGCCCATGCGGCGCTGGGGCAACTGCCAGCGGCGCTGCGCAGGTCTGCAGCGGCACAGGCCGGCCTGGCCAGCCGCGAGAGCGGCATCACGGCCAGCCTGGCGGTGGTGCAGCGCTGGCCCGACGACCCCGCCAGCTGGGAGCTGCAATGGCAACAGGCCCGGCGGGCCGCCCTCGCGGGACGCTGGCGGGACGCCCGCCGGATGCTGCAGGCCGGTGGCTCCAGGCTGGAGGCGAGCATGCCGCTGGCCCTGCAGGCGCAGCGCCGCTTCTGGCTGGGGCTGAGCCAGTGGCAGCTGGGCGACGCTGGCGCAGCCCGGAGCCAGTGGCAACGCCTGCTGGCTGAGCGGCCCGGGGGGTATTACGGCTGGCGCGCGGCGTTGCGGCTCGGCCGGGCTGCCACCAGCCCGGTGGTCAACCGGCCGCTCCAGCGCACCGGCTGGCAGCCCCTGCACAGCGGCGCAGCTGCGGTCGATGAACTGTGGCGCGTCGGCCAGACGCTCGAGGCCTGGGAAGCCTGGCGCACCCTGCGGGGCGGCCAGCCGCCCAGGGGCAGCCGGGCCCTGCTGGCCGAAGGACGCCTGCGCGAAGCCATCGGCGACGGTTGGACCGGACTGGGCCAGCAGGAGCTGGCGTCGCTGCGGCTCAAGCCGGGCGATTGCAGGCTGCAGCACCTGATCGAGCGGAGCCTGCACCAACCCCGACAACAGGCGGCTCTGGGAGCTGCAGCCCGGGCCGAAGCCGTGCCCCTGCAGCTGCTGCTGGGCGTGGCCCAGCAGGAATCGAGGTTTCAGCCTGGGGTGCGCTCGGTCGCCGGCGCCGAAGGGCTGCTGCAGCTGATGCCGGAGACCGCTGCCGAACTGGCCGGCGCGCCGCTCAGCACCGACGCGCTCCACGACCCCAGGCGCAATGCCCTGCTGGGTGCCCGTTACCTGAGGCAACTGCTGCAGCGCTGGGGAGGCGACCCACTGCGCGCAGTGGCCAGCTACAACGCCGGTCCGAACGCCGTGGCCCGCTGGACCACGCCCCAACCGCAGCGCGAGCCCGAAGTCTGGGTTGAGGCGATTCCGTATCCGGAGACCCGCCACTACGTCAAAGCGGTCCTTGGCAACAGCTGGAGCCACGGCGCACCGCGCCTGTCGCAGTGCCGCTGACGGAGTGCCGCTGACGGACTTCCACCAAACCAGCCTCGCTGGGGCCTTCAGGCGAGCGTGCCGTGGGCCAAATGGCGACCGACTGCCGACCCCAGCAACACCACGACACTGAGGACGATCGCCAGCACAAGCGGCGGCGGCATCAGTTTGAGCCGCAGCAGGTCGAGACGGGCCAACAGCACCGCCGACGCCAGGATCAGCACATTGGTGAGCACGTTGAGGTGCAGAAGATACAGACCGCCCACGGTGACGATCAGGAGCGTCACCACCAGGCTCACCACCCGCGAAGCGGCCATGAGCGAGGACACCCGTTGCAGGAAGCCCTCAGGCATGGTGCAGATGAAGACCACCAGCACCGCATGCAAACAATCGACCGTCCAGAAGAGCTCCAGCAGGGCCCCCTCGGCGACGGTGACATGGCCCTCGGTCAGCCGCCAGTGCATCCCCAGATAGATCGCGATCCCAAACAACAGCAGCAACAGGGGCGCCCTGAAGGGCAACAGCAGCAGCCCAAGGATCTGACGGGTGGCAGTGTTCAGCGAAGGCCTGCTCATGGCTGATCGGCAGCTGGGTGCGGGTCGGACCCGTCAACGGGTTGGTCCAGACCGAGGGAAATCGCCTCGAACGGACAACTGGGGATGCATTGCTCGCACACCAGACAGCGTTGCGCGTCAAAGCGCAGCTGCCAAGTGGGCGCCGCACAGCTGAGGGCACCGCTGGGGCACAGGCTGGTGCAGATGCCGCAGTCGACGCAGCGGTCTGGATCGACCCGGATCTGACCAGGGGCCCGATCCAGTCGCAGGCCCTGGCGCTCGAGCCAGGCCTCGGCGGCATCGAGCTCATCGATGTCACCCGACAGCTCCACCACCATGGTGCCGCTCTGATTGGGCGCCACCTGGGCACGCAGAATCTTGGCCGCCACATCAAAGTCGACGGCCAGGCGATAGGTGAGCGGCTGGTGCACCGCTTCCCGAGGCACATGCAGCGTGAGGCGGCGCTTCATGTCAGCAGGCTCGTCGGCAAGATGCCACCACCTGCCAGAGTGCCGCACAGCCACAGCATGCGGGCATCGCCACGATGAACGACACCCTTGGGCGACGCGAAAGAGCGCTGCTGGGAGCCATCGCCGCGGCACTGCTGGTGGCCCTGATCTGGTTGCGCGGCGGCCTGCACAGCACAGCCCCCCTGGAACAGCTGGCCCGCCAGTCTCTCGAACTGCCGGTCGCCCTGGCCGATGGTCGGCCGACCATCGTCGAGTTCTATGCCGACTGGTGCGAAGCCTGCAAGGCCATGGCCCCGGCGATGGCCGAGCTCGAACAGCAACAGAAAGGACGGCTCGACGTGGTGTTGCTGAATGTCGACAACCCCCGCTGGCAACCCGAGATCGATCGCTACGACGTCAACGGCATTCCCCAGCTCGAACTCTTCAACGGTGACGGCCAACCGGTCGGGCGCTCGATCGGAGCGCGCAGCGCCGCACAGCTGACGGCGATCGGGGCGGCCCTGGTGGCCGAGCAGCCGCTGCCCCAGCTGCCGGGGGTAGGACAGACCAGCCTGCGCAGCGGCGCCAACCCTGCCACCATGGCGACGCCACGCGCCCACGGCTGATGGATCCGCGCTTCAGGGTGGAGCTGATCGCTGCCACCCCCAATCCCCAGCAGTGCGTGTATGCGGGCATGCACCAGGACTACAGCGAAGGCTTCGTCGCCGCAGCCCGCCAGGAATGGCCCGATGAAACCCGCGCCGGCGAGATCTGTGTCAAACGGCTGCTGGCCGGCGAGCGCGGCCACTACGGACCGCTCGAGCACGCCCAGATCGTGCTCAACGTGGGCTGGTTTCCCCATTCGGTGATGCAGCAGGCCCGCACCCATCGCGTGGGTGTCAGCTTCGATGTGCAGTCGATGCGCTACACGGGCGAGCGCATCTGCCGGGCCGCCAACGGCGCGATTGACCTCGAGGAGGTCTTCTACCTGCGGCCTGTCGGCGACTACAGCGACCGCCAGGGCAAGAAGTACCACTACGACGCCACGCAACGCAGCAAGGATCTCGACCTCTGCCGCGCCGCAGCCGAGCGCTACCGGGATCTGCTGGCAATCGGCTATGCCGAGGAACATGCCCGCGGGATCCTGCCGTTCGACTACCGCCAGCATTTTGTGGTGAGCTTCTCGCTGCGGGCGTTTCTGCATTTCATGGACCTGCGCGCCAAGCTCGACGCCCAGGAAGAGATCCGCGCCCTGTGCGATCTGATGTGGCCCCACATGGTCAACTGGGCACCCGAGTTCGCCGCCTGGTACGAGAAAAGCCGGCTTCACAAAGCCAGGCTCGCCCCTTGATGTACGCCCCAGTGCGAGGCTTCTGGCCGCAACGCCGCAACGCCCTGGCCGCAACCTTGGATGCATCGCAACTCGCCTCAGATGCCGGGGCAAGCCCTGGGTGAGCCCCTCAAAAAACACGCCAGAAATCCCGCCGGTTTTTTGAAGGGTCTGCGGCATCGCCCATGGCCAGCCGCCGCAACAGCTGGTGGGATGTCGAGCACCGTGAGGCGTCGCACACCGCGTCATCAAACGCTCTCCCCCTGCTCAGTCTGCGGGCCAGGGAGCCGCTCTGGGCGGCGGTTCAGACCCTGGCCAGGGTGACCCGCTCAGGCTGGTGCTGGTACTTGCCGGCGCGGTCGCGGTAGGTGGTCTCGCAGGGATCGCCTTCGAAGAACAGCAACTGGCAGATGCCCTCATTCGCATAGATGCGGCAATCGGCACCTGAGGAGTTGCTGAACTCCAGCGTCAGGTGACCTTCCCAGCTGGCCTCGGCAGGGGTGGTGTTGACGATGATGCCGAGCCGGGCATAGGTGCTCTTGCCCAGGCAGATCACGGTGATGTTCGGGGGCACGCGCATGTGCTCCAGAGCCACGCCCAGGCCGTAGGAATGGGCCGGCAGAATGAAATAGTCGCCGTCCTCGTCGCGATGCAGCGGGGCAGGCTCCAGGTTGGCCGGATTGAACCGCTTCGGGTTCATCACCGTGCCGGGCACATGGCGAAAGATCAGGAACTCCTGCGCCGAGAGGCGCAGGTCATAGCCATAGGAGGAGCAACCGAAGCTGAGCACCGGGCTGGCCTGGTTCTCGGCATCGAGATGGCGCACCAGGGTCGGCTGGAACGGCTCGAGCATGCCGTCCCTGGCCATTGCATTGATCCACCGGTCGTTCTTGAGCATCAGAAACCTCGCCGCAGCTGCGTCACCTGATCGGCCATCGCCATCAACGGCTCGGGCATAAACGGTCCCGTGAGGATGACATCCATCTGGGCCGGGCGTTGCTCAAGGGTGGTCACAACGGCCTCGAGATCGAGGTAGCCGTGGGCCACCGCCAGGCCGAGCTCGTCGAGCACCAGCAGATCAACGGCACCCGACAGCAACTGGTCACGGCAGTGCTCCCACAGCTGAACGATGGGCGCCGGGCTGTGACCCGGCCCATCGACACACTCGGGCATGGCGGGGCGAAGCCACTGCAAGCGGCCACACAGGGTGATGGGGCGATCGAGTCCCTGATCGACACCGCCCTTGAGGAACTGGCTGATGAGCACCCGACTGCCCAGGCCGGCAGCCCGCAACGCCTGACTCAGCACCGTCGGGACGCTGCCACGGAACGGAGCCGTATGAACCTGGAGCAGGCCTTCGGGCTGGGGTACCAGGCGCAGCACCGGTGCTGCCGAGGCAGAACCCGGTGCCGGCGGGACCGCATGGAGCCCGCGCTGGGCGCCGCGCGTGTGGCTGGGGCCGGAGCTGATACTGACGGTCATGGACTTCCCCGGGTATCGGCCGCAGCGGCCCGCGAATCTGAATGTAGCGGGCCTGACGCGCTTCACAAGCGCTGCACACCACCTGTAGTGGCGTACATCTGAACCAGCGGCCGGGGCCGGGACGGCCACACTGCGGCAGGCAGAGCAGCAAACCGTGTGATTCGCTACAAGCACCTGCAGGACCGCTCCGTAGTTTCCGCTCATCCGTATCGCCCCGATGGTCGGCGCCACGCGCGGGTTCAGCCGCTACCCCAGCAACCCATCCACCGGCGCGCCGGGATCGGTGGCGGCCATTGGAGCTGCGGCCCAGGCCAACCTGACCCTGCTCGAAGTGATCCGCGGCCTCAACGGCAGCAGCGTTGAAACCATCGAGCGGGGCAAGACGATCTTCTTCCCCGGTGACCCGGCCGAACGGGTCTACCTGATCCGCCGCGGTGCGGTGCGTCTGTCCCGGGTGTACGAATCGGGCGAGGAGATCACCGTGGCCCTGCTGCGTGAGAACAGCCTGTTCGGGGTGCTGTCCCTGCTCACCGGCCAGCGATCAGATCGCTTCTACCACGCCATTGCCTTCACCCGGGTGGAGATGGTGAGCGCCCCTGCAGGCTCGGTGCGCAAGGCGATCGAAGACGACGCCAGCGTCGGACTGTTGCTGCTGCAGGGGCTTTCATCGCGGATTCTGCAGACCGAAACGATGATCGAAACCCTCACCCACCGGGACATGTCATCCCGTTTGGTGAGCTTTCTGCTGGTGCTGTGCCGCGACTTCGGCGTACCCGGCAACTCCGGGATCACCATCGACCTGCGCCTGTCGCACCAGGCGATCGCCGAAGCCATCGGCTCCACCCGGGTGACCATCACCCGGCTGCTGGGAGACCTGCGTCAGGACGGCCTGCTGCAGATCGATCGCAAGAAGATCACGGTGTTCGATCCGATCGCCCTGGCCAAGCGCTTCAGTTGACAGAGCGGCCCAGCCGGGCTGCACACCGCCGGCCGAGCCGGGATACTGAAAGCCCGCTCCCAACGGTGCTGTGTCGGGTTGGTTGCTGATCCTGGCGCTGCTGGTCCTGGGGGGAGTGCTCTCCACCCTGGGCGATCGGCTCGGCAGCCGGGTCGGCAAGGCCAGGTTGAGCCTGCTGGGCATGCGGCCCCGGCGCACGGCCGTGCTGATCACGGTGCTCACCGGCAGCCTGATCAGCGCCATCTCCCTGGGGCTGATGCTGCTGGTCAGCGAACGGCTGCGGGTGGGCCTCTTTCAGCTGGATCAACTGGAGGAGCGCCTGCAGCAGAGCCGCAGTGCCCTGCAACGCAGCACCGCTGAGCTGTCGACAGCCGAACGGGAACGCAACCAGGCCCGTCAGCGAGCCCAGCAACTGCGCCGGGAGCTGGCTCCACTGCAGGCCCAGCGCACCCAGCTCGAACGCGAACGTGAACGGCTCAGCCGTGATGTCAATCAGCGGGATGCCGAGATCCGACGCAACCAGGCCGATCTGACGCGGGTGCGTCAGCAGATCGCCAGCCGCTCCCGCGAACTCAAGGGGCTGGAGGGCCATCTGATCGCGCTGCGTCGCGGCGATGTGGTGATCAGCAGTGGCCAGGCCCTGGCCACTGCCAAGGTGAAACTGGAGCGCCCCGATCAGGCCGGCGAGGTGATCGATGCGCTGCTGCAGCAGGCCAACCGCACCGCCTTTGCCCGGGTGCTGCCGGGTGAAACCCCGAACCGCCAGATCCTGCTGGTGCCGCGCAGCGACATCACCAAACTCGAAACCATGCTGCGGCAGCCCGGCAGCTGGGTGGTGAGCATCCTCTCGGCTGCCAACGTGCTGCGCGGTGAGCGCCAGGTGCTGGGCTTTCCCGATCTGCGCCCCAATCGCCCGGTGGTCGAGCCGGGCGATGTGCTGGCCAGCACCACCCTCGAGGGGGATCTGCGCGATTCCAGCCAGATCGCCCGACGGCTGAACCTGTTGCTGGCCGCCGCCTATGCCCGGGCCCAGCGGCAGGGCACCCTGGCTGACGGCCTGCAATTCGATATCTCCCGCTTCAACGTTCTGGTCCAGGAGCTGGGTGATCGCCCCGGCGGCCAGGTGGTGCAGCTGGAGGCGGTGGTCCTCAACAAGGCCGAAACGCCCGATCCGATCGCGGTCGAGCTGCGCTGGGTCAGTGCCAACGTCACCCCGCCCCTGCCGGCACGGCGCCCCTGATCCCCCGTGAACCAGTCAGGCCCGCTCGCCGCCCTCGACCCCGGCCGCAGCAAGTGCGGACTGGTGCGCACCGACGGCCGGCGCCTGCAGGTGGAAGAAGCCCTGATCCTGCCGCCTGAGCAGTGCCGGGACACTCTGGCCGCATGGCATGGCCAGGGGCTGCTGGTGGCCGTGGTGCTCGGGGACGGCACCACGAGCCGCAGCTGGTGCAGGACCCTGGCGGGGTTGCAGATTCCGACCCAGCTGGTCGATGAATGGGGCACCACCCTGGCCGCGCGGGAGCGCTACTGGCAGCTCTGGCCCGCCCGCGGCTGGCGCCGACTGCTGCCCCGTGGGCTGCGGGTGCCGCCGCGTCAGCTCGATGACCTGGCCGCCCAGGTTGTGCTGGAGCGCTGGCTGCAGCGTCCGCTGACACGGTCTGACGCGCCTAGAAGCGAGCCCGCACCGTGAAGACGTAGTCGCCACCGGCTTCGAGTTGGTAATCGGCCTTGATCAGGAAGCGCAGCAGGGCGTCCTGAATCAGGGCCCGTCCCAGCGAGGGTTCCACCTCGAGGGTGCCCCGATCAAAGGCCCAGCGAAAGGTCCACTCGAAGCCACCGGCGCTGACCTCACCCTCCATGCGCCGCTGGCTGAAGCTCTGGTGCAGCACCCGCAGCTGCGCCGTGGTGGTCGGCAGGCGACTCATGCCGGCACAAATCCGTTGAGGCGGTTGGCGGCCCGCTCGATTCCCTGGCGCTGAATCAGGCCGATGCCGGCCTGCACCTCGCTGAGCACGGCCTGCAGCAGGGGCTGCTCGCCCGCACTGAAACGACCGAGCACATGGCCGATCGTGCGCGCCCTGCGCTCGGCGGGGTTGTCGGCGGGCGCGCCGATGCCGATGCGCAACCGGGCAAAGTCCTGGGTGCCCAGATGGCTGATGGTCGAGCGCAGACCGTTGTGACCACCGGCGCTGCCCGAGGCCCGCAGGCGCAGGCGGCCCAGTGGCAGGTCCATGTCGTCGACCACGACCAGCAGCTCAGCCGGATCAAACCCGAACCAGTCGAGGGCGGCGCGGATCGAGCGGCCGCTCTCATTCATGAAGGTCTGGGGCAACAACAGGCGCAGGCGCTCCTCGCCATTGCCCACGTCAGCCAACAGACCCTGGAGCCTGGGCTGAGCGCGAAAGGCGGAGCCCGCTGCCGCTGCCACGGCTTCAAGCGCCATGAAGCCAACGTTGTGGCGGGTGCCTTCGTAGCGGCTGCCCGGATTGCCCAATCCGACCACCAACCGCAGCGCTGAATCAGGCACAGGCTGCTGGGGCGCCGGGGTCAGGCGGCCGTCGATTCGCCCTCGGCGGGGGCGTCGACGCTGGGTTCAGCCGCCTGCTCGAGCACGGGAACGGGCCGTGCTGCCGCTTCGCCAGCGGGAGCTTCGTCGGTGGTAATGGCCGAGCGGAACTCCTTTTCGAAATCCTGTGACGCGGTCTGAAAACCCTTGAGGGTGCGGCCCAGGGTCTTGCCCAGCTCGGGAAGACGCTTGGGCCCGAAGACCAACAGGCCGATGGCGGCGATCACCGCCATCTCAGGCAACCCGATCCCGAACACGTTCATGGTTCTGACCCCAGGGCGCAGCGCGATGGATCAGCCGATGCCGTTCCAGTTGACGTTGATGCCCTCGAGCAGCAGCGACTTGTTGTAGAGCTGCAGGATCACCAGCAGAAAGACCAGAAACAGGGCCATGAAGATGCCCATGACAGGGGTCGTTCCCCAGCCGGGCACCACCTTGCCGTACTCGGAATTGAGGGGACGCAGCAGGTCTCCAAGACGGGTGCGCTGGGCCATGGCGACAGGTGCCTCTCGGGCAATGGAGCGGTCTGGTTACTGTAAGGGCCTTGCCTGCCCAGGCGTGCCGGGCTGTCGAGAGTTGTGACGGAACGCTTCGCACCCATGGATCCCAGCACCACCGGTTCACCCGCCATGTCGGTCGCGATCGCGGTGCTGGTGGCGCTGCTGGGGCTCACCGGTTTCGGCATCTACACCGCTTTTGGCCCCCCCTCCAGGCAGCTCAGCGACCCCTTTGACGATCACGACGACTGAGCTGGCGCGCGCTGAACTGGCGCGGTTTGAGCTGGCGCGCTCTGAGCTGGCCTGACGCGCCAGAAGCCGCAGGCCCAGGGGTCCAGCCGGGTCAGCACGTCAAGGCCAGAGGTCTGTCCGTCAAGCGGCTGACCCAGGCCGTCGACCCGCTCGAGCACGGTCCAGCACGGCCCGAGCTGCAGCCAGCGCCGCTGCGGGGACAGGTTCTGCACGCTGATCACCGCTGAGCCCTGAGCCACCGCGGTGGTCTCGGCGCGCAGGGCCAGCAACTGCAGATCAGGACCCAGCGACGGCAGCGCCTCGATGGGGGCGGGGGCAACAGCAACCGGGCGGCACCACAGCGGCTCGCGAAAGCGCACGGCCTGGGCCGGCACCTGCGCCCCGCGCCAGCCGGCCGGGCAGGGCATGAGGCCCAGGCGAAGCCGCTGCCAGCCGTTGTCGGCCCCGGGATCCGGCCAGGTGGGCCCACGCAGCAGCGACACCCCCAGCCCGGCGGGGGTGGCCGAAACCCCCTGGGGACCATCGAGCAACACCCCCAGCCCGCCACCGGGCGGGGCGGCTTCGGCGGCGAGCCAGCTGATCGCCGGCACCTCCCAGCGGGCCTGCTCGCGCGGGGTGCGGGGGGCAGCGGGACGCTCCAGCACCCCACCACTGGTGTCGGCCGCCCATCGCACCGCCGGCTGGGCCAGGGGCAGCTCCAGGCGCAGCAGCTCGTGGCGCTGACGCCAGTCGATGGCCAGCACCAGCTCAAACCAGGGGCTCCCGGCCAGCAGCCGGCCCTCGAGCCGCAGCGCACTGGTGCCGCAGCGGCCGCGCCAGCTCACATGGGCACAGAGGGGGCCGCGCTCGATCCAGCGCAAGCCGGGCTCCCACGCGATCGGCAGCGGCTGCTGGGGGTAATCGGCAGCCAGATCCCAGGCATCCCAGAACTCGCCGGCATCGCGATAGCGCCGCAACTGCACGGGCGACGCCAGGTACGGGCGGCCGCCGCCATCGCTGAGCTGCTCCAGGCCAGCAGGGCCCAGCTCAAGCGTGATGAGGCCGTTGTTGAGCCGCCAGCGCCCCTGGGCCAGCGGTTCGGCGTGCACCGCCGCTTCCGGCGTGGGCCCTGCAGAACGCGGCTGGGGGCCTTGGCGCTGCAACGCCATCGCGCTCACTCCCGCCAGCGGTGGCAGCTGGACCCAGTTGCCACCGCTGGCACTGGCCTGCCGGGGCAGGGGCGTTCCGGCGGCCGTGTGCCAGGCACCGGCCGGCAGCCGCACACAGCGGCGCTCCGCCGCCAGCGGCTGAAGCTGGACCGCCGCCCAGGCCTGGCTGCCGGCGCCGACCGGTGGGATGTCGGAAGCTGGGCAGCCGCGCAACCAGCGCTGCAAGGCCTGGTCCCGCTGGGCAGCGGCCCGGCGGCGGGCCGCACGCCACTGGGGCTCGGCCTGCTCAAACACCTCCGGCACCGACGTGCCGGGAAGAATGTCGTGAAACTGCTGAAACAGCAGCGGGCGCCAGTCGGCGGTGGCCGCGTCAGGGGCCGCAGCAGGGGCTAGCAGCTGGGCCACTTCGGCCTCCCGCAGCAGGCGTTCGAGGCTGCGGTTGTGCCGTTTCTGATCGGGCCGGCTGGTGGCACAGCCGCGGTGCAGCTCCAGGTAGAGCTCATCGCGCCACACCGGCAGCTGCCGTGCCCACGGCTCAAGGCCCGCCAGGTACTGGCGCAGGCTGCCGTGCTGCTGGGGTGCCAGGGGCGCACCCGCCCGGGCCTGGTGCTGCCACAGCGCCAGCTGCTCGAGCATCTCGGCGGTGGGACCGCCGCCGTGATCGCCCACCCCCGGCAGCCACAGGGCCTGGCCCAGGCCGGTGGCCTGCTGCCACTGCAGGCGGTAGCGCTCCATGGCCAGCGGATCGGCATCGGTGCCGATCGGCGCGGTCATCAGCGCCAGCACCTCACTGCCGCAGCGGCTGCGCCAGCGGAACAACCGATGCGGAAAGGCATTGGTGGCGTTCCAGGCGAGCTTGTGGGTGCAGAACCAGCGCACCCCCGTGGCCCGGGCGATGGCCGGCAGACCGGCGCCAAACCCGAAGCTGTCGGGCAACCAGGCCAGGGCGTGCTGCAGCTGCGGGAAGGCCCGGCGACTCCACTGCTGACCCAGCTGAAACTGACGCAGCAGCGAAGCGCTGCTGATCAGCACGCAGTCGGTCTCCACCCACGGACCGTTGATGGGTTCGAAGCGACCCGCCGCCACAGCCGCCACGATCCGCGCATAAAGCGCCGGGCGGTGCTGCTCGAGCCAGGCGTAGAGCGCTGGGGTCGAATGGCCGAAATGCAGCTCCGGGTAGCGCTCCATCAGCGCCAGGGCCGAGCCGAAGGTGCGTTCGGCCGCCTCCCAGGTGTCGGCTACGGGCCAGAGCCAGGCCAGATCGAGATGGGCGTGGCCCAGCACATGCAGACCGGGCTCGCCCCCAACCTGGGGAGCCGGCAGGGCCGCCCGCAGGGCCACCAGCTCCTGGCGGATGGGCTGCAACAGCCCATCCGGATCGGCAGGATCGTGCGGCTCGAGCTCGATGCGGCTGTGCACCAGCGCCCCGTCGTCGTGGCGCGGGCTGCGCAACCGCAGCTCGAGCTGCAGGGCTTCGCCCTGCCACCAGCGGGCCGGCAGGCTCCAGCGGCAGGCCGAATCAAACAGGTCTCCGCGGTGCACTGCCACCCCGTCGACCAGCAGCTCCACCGCTTCGGCCCACCAGCGCAGCACCAGCCGTGCCTCGACCCGCGGCGCGAGCTCGCGCCAGTGCTCCGGGCAGCTGAGGGCCAGCTGCAGTGCGCCAACGCCACCACCACGGGGCCAGATGATCAGCCGGCGCCGGGCCCAGTCGGGCCGGTGCTGCGCGCCCCAGGGGTCGGTGAGGGCCGACTCGCCTGCGCCAGCAGGGCCCTGCCGCCGCCAGAGGGGCTGCAGATCGAGCCAGAAAGATGACTGAAACGTTTCAATCCGCTCAGACAAGGGCACCTCTGGGGGCTCGGGCATCCTTTGATGGCCTGCCAGGACCCATAGGATGGGCCATCTGGCCCTCTGATCCAAGGCTCAGACTCCAGCCCGATTCGCAAGCTCGACCATGCTCGCCCTCAAGATCTCGGTTTACTCGGTCGTCTTCTTCTTCATCGGGATCTTCGTGTTCGGCTTTCTGGCCAGCGATCCCAGCCGCACCCCGAGCCGCAAGGATCTCGAAGAGTGATCCGCTGGACAGTTGGCGGACCGCGGCGCTGCTGCTGATCTGACCCGGGGTGCATGGCAGGATCGCTGCCAATTGCCGCCCGTTCACGCCCTGTGCATCACAACCGATCCTTTCGATCGGCATGCGTTGCCGCAGGCGTGAGCTCGATGCTGGCGGCACTGCCAGCGGCTGTCGTCGGGGTGGAGTTGCCGCTGAGCGCGGCCAAACAATCCCAGGCTTCGTCACCCCAGGCTGAAGACCCGGCGGCACCGGCGCCCGAGCAACAACGACCTGTCAGCACGGTCGCCGGCAGCCTGCCCGAGGGAACCGACGTTCCACTGGAGCTCGAACTGAGCGCCAACAAGCTCCACTACGACGACGCCACCGGCCGGGTGATCGCCGAAGGCAACGTGCAGGCCATGCTGGCCGGCGGCCGCCTGCTGGCCGATCGACTCGAATACGAAACCCGCAGCCGCACGGTGTTCGTCACAGGCGGCGTACGGCTGCAACGGGGCCTGCAGTACATGCAGGCCAGCCAGCTGCGCTACAGCCTGCTCGAAGGCAGCGGTGAGGCCGACGATGTCTACGGCATCCTCGACCTCGATGGCAGCGAGACCGACTTTGACCTTGAAAAGGCACCGATGGTGCCGCTGACGCCGGCACGACCGCTGACCTGCACGCCGATCCTGCCGCCGATCCCCAACTGGCATCCGTACGACTGGGCGATGACCGCCTGGGGCGGTCAGATGATCGACGCCAACTTCGGTGACAGCTTCTTCTTCAACGGCCGGTGGCGTCCTGAGTACCTCGCCGGGGTCGGCCTCAACAAGCGCCTGGTCGACGGTGGTCCGTTTGCGCTTGAACTCGACTTCAACCTGCTGGGCCATACAGCGGCCACACAACAGGGCGGCCCTTACAACCAGAGCGTTCCCAATGCCGACGTCCCCAGCCAGAGCTTCGGCGAAGGCACCCTCGGCGTCGGTCTGCGCATCTGGATGCAGCCCTGGCTGAGTTTGTTTCTGGTGGAAGGGGTCAGCTTCAACACCGATGTGAGCAACTACGAGCGCACCTTCCGCGAGCGCTTCAGCCAGTTTCTCAATTACCTGGCGTTTGAGGTGGAAGCCCTGGTCACCCCCCGCTGGTCGGTGGTGGGCCGCCTGCACCACCGCTCGGGCGCCTATGGCGTCTACAGCGGCGTGCGCGAAGGCAGCAACGGTTACCTGGTCGGCGTGCGCTACCGCTTCGGCGACAGCCGCAACGCCGGCAGGCCGCGCCCCACGATGCCACCGGCCCAGGGCTGCCCCGAGGCCCCACCGCTCGAACCCGGCACGGCCAACAGCCTCACGACGGCCCTCGACCGGGCAGCCGGCGGCCAGGTGACGCCGACGCCCAGGCCCGCGACCGATGGCGCCGCGCAGATCGATGGCGCCGCACAACCGGCGGCCAAGCCAACCGGTGGGGTCTGGCAGGTGGCACGGTCCGAGGAGCGTGCCCGCAGCGAAGCGATCAGCCGGATCCAGCAGCGGGTCAGCGGCGTGCAGCTGCAGCAGCGGCTACGGCTCGAACGGCGGGCGGGCTTCAACGACCGCGAAACCATTCCCGACACCGCCAACACCTACGGCGGCATCCGACCCGAGCAGCTGCGCGATCTCAACACCACGTCCAACATGAAGCTCGTCGACGGCGGCATCAGCCGCTGGCGCTTCCAGGCGCGGCACATCAAGCTCAGCGCCACGGGCTGGACGGCCTCGCGCATGGGCATGACCAATGACCCCTACACCCCGGCTCAGTCGTGGCTGGAGGCGGTCGGCGTTCAGGTCACGGTCGTCGGCAAAGACGAGACGTTGCTCACGGCCCGCTCCACCCGCATCCTGCTGGAGGACCGGTTGCCGATTCCCGGACGTCAGCGGCAGCGCCTGCGCAAGAACAACGTCGACTCACCGCTGGTGCTCGGCTTCGACGAACGCGATCGCAACGGCGTCTTCGTTGGCTACAACGTCAAGCCCATCACCGTTGCCAAAACGGGAACGTTGCTGCTGCAGCCCCAGGTCATGCTGCAGCGCACGATCGACGGCAGCACCAACAGCTACCCGTTGCCGGGATCGCCACCGGGCAGCGGCGGCGTGCCCCAACCCGTGCAGAGCGGTGACCAGTTCGGCCTGCTGGCCCGCTGGATCGACAACCGCTGGGGCTTCTCCAGCACGGCCAACCTCGATCTTTCGACGTTGAGCAGCCAGAACCTGACCAATGGCACCCGCAGCTGGGGTGAGATCGGCCGGGCAGTGAACCTTCCCCTGCTTGGCGAGAGCACAGCCCGGTTGTTCGGGGCCTATCGCTATCGCCTCTGGAACGGCTCGCTCGGCGAGCAGGACGTCTACGCGGCCTATGGCTTCTCGCTTGAAGATCAGGGCCAGCTGCCCCGGTGGGGCGGCAGCAGTCACAACTTCTACTGGCGGCTTGGCTTCGGCAACTACAAGGCCTGCACGGCCAACTGCCCCAGCAACAATTCCTCGGGCACCGAGGTGATCCCCAACCTGGGTGAGTTCTGGCGCGGCGGCGGCATCGCCGCACTGTCGAGCTCGTTCCCGCTGTGGCGAGGGCAGGCGGCACCGCTGACCGCCAGTCAGGCCCTGCTCAATTCACCGGTGCCGATCGTGCCGGGACTGCGCCTCGACACCAATCTGACCGGCACGCTTGCCTACTACAACGACGGGCAATACCAGAACACCCTGTCTTTTTCGGCGGGTCCGATTCTCACCCTGGGCCAGTTCACCAAGCCGTTTCTCGACTACACCCAGTTCGCGGTCACCGGAGGCGTCACCCTGCGGCAGGGCCTGAGTCCGCTCAGCTTTGACCGCGCGGTCGACCTGGGCACGCTCAATTTCGGCCTGACCCAGCAGATCGCCGGCCCGATGCTGGTCAGCCTCGGTTACGGCTTTAACGTCGATCCGGCATCGGGGTTCTACGGCGCCACGACGGGGTCATACGTGGAGCTGCGCTGGCAGCGGCGCTCCTATGACATCGGCGTGTACTACAGCCCCTACGAGCAGCTGGGCGGGATCCGGATCCGTCTCAACGACTTCAACTTCAAGGGCACCGGGGTGCCCTTCGTGCCTTATCACCCGTCACAGGCGGGATTGAGAAAACCCTTCTGAGCCGCTTCAGACCGCAGCGCTGAACGCCTGCAGGTAAGGGAGCCGGGCCACCGTCGCTGCGAGCGCGGGCCCATTGGCAAGCAGCTGGCCGGTGGCATCCCACTGGCCGCTGCGCAGCATCTGCAGCGGCCCGGCAGCCAGGGTGAGCGGCCAGACCTGCCCCTGCGCCCCCCGCAGTTCAAGCGTTTCAAGGTCGGCGTGCAGCGTCAGGGCTGGATCGGCTTCGATCGCCGCCTGCACCGCCAGGGCCACGTCGTGGACAACGCTGAGGCAGGGGATCCCAAGAGCCAGGCAGTTGCCGAAGAAGATCTCGGCAAAGCTCTCGCCGATCACCGCGCGAATGCCCCAGCGCATCAACGCCTGGGGAGCGTGCTCACGGCTGGAGCCGCAACCGAAGTTGCGGTTCACCACCA
>Ga0310333_100043_pt1 | contig 34190 bp, 34 predicted proteins | sample LakMicSRFTotalB7_FD_195547 | JGI IMG/M metagenome (GOLD analysis project Ga0310333, IMG submission 195547) | Enriched freshwater cyanobacterial communities from Lake Michigan, Michigan, United States - MI23.SRFL.Total.B7 (v2) (version 2) | ecosystem: Environmental > Aquatic > Freshwater > Lake... | reverse complement strand
CCCTGAATCAAATATGCGATCTACTATGCGCTGAATTTAATGTTCAACGATCAATTTGCATACAAGAAACAACTAACTGGCTGGAGCAAGCTATATATAAAAATATTATAGTAATAGTTGCGGAATAAACCAGTTTCAAAATATAAACTGAGTTTGCAATTTCAATAACCACACCTCACCACCAAGCACATTCGAACCAAGCATCTTAAAACCTAGTCTTGCAAAATAACGCCTCATAAATCCCTCCTGCAACCCCGGATTAATATTTTCTGTCATCAGAGTAGAAGCCCTATGATCACGCAATTGAACGGAACTAATAAAACCTTCTAGAAATTTTTTATACAGTTGATTCGCCAAACGGCTTGATCTAGCTTGCGGCAAAACATACATCCGCTGAAAATAAGCATGGCTTCCTAAGTTAAGATGCGCTTCTAATTCCCTTAAAACAACAAACACCACTCCAACAATAGATCCCTCTTGATTTCTAGCAATCGCACCTGGCTGCCTTTTTAACACCTTTTGCTTGATTAATTGTGGCTCTATTTCACTCAAATCGCCATGCGATCTAAAACTCTTTAGTTCTTCCTGATAAGAAGCCTGATTAAGGTTCCAAAAATCAATTAGTTCAGCAGCAAGGGCCTTATCAAGGCTGCCAAAAACAAACTCAACCCTAAATTCACACATCGCCTTCTACTCTTTCATAACCAAAGCGTTTAATTACATCAGCCATTTCAGCTGCTAATTGTTGGCGCTGGGGAATACTCAGCTGCTCAGCTCCCTCACCACTTCTGCCAGATCGAAAGAAGCGGTTACACCCCTCTGGCTTCTCAGCAAAACCACCAACTTTCTCTTCTAGTTGTTTTAATTTATCAATCGAAGTATTAGCAATAGCTTGATCTACCAAAACCTGCTCAACAGGCAAACAAAGAAAATCTGCCAATTTAGCAAAGGTTGTTGAACCATTGCAGAGCATATCCTCATAACGGATTATCAATACTGGCAATTGCCGTTGATCCACCCAGGAGCACACATGCTGATCCCAACGGCCCATATGCTGACGCACCTGATGCCCCCCAACACGTTCAGATGGCACTAGAGCTGCTGTTGGATCAAGCAAAAATTGAACACAACGCTCTAATGGCCAAGAAAAGAAATGACTCAGTGACACAGCTACATCTTCTGGATGCCGCATGATATAAACAGCTCCCAAGCAACCTGCTGTACTAACAACAGGGCGGTTACGGGAATCAGGAGATTTAAAAGCATCATGAACTTTATGAAACCTTTCGCCCTCTGCAAATAACCATGCTGTTTGCCCGGCACTGCCCCTCAATGGATCCAATTCGCTAAAACTTAGATCACAGCTATTCAAACCTAACTGATCATCAAGCCATAAGCGTGATGAAGCAATGGCGCCAGTTTCAATATCATTATTTAAATTAAGTTCTTCCGCATAGCCCTCGCCGGCCAACCTCAATAATTCTGTAATAAAAACACGGCACCATGTATTGCCTGATTTTGGATAGGAAGCCAAATACCAATAACCATGGTTCTGCTCAAGCATCACTTTCACCCTTATTGACTTCTTCTATATTAGGTTCTTGAATTGAAGCTGGATCCAACAAATCCACCATTGCGCATGCATTTTTCATAGCCCTGATACCATCGGGAACACGTAATGAATAGATAGGAACTGAACGGGCCAATGCCGATGCCTGCATAAATAATTGCTGCTCACACTCCATACCGCGTACAACCCTGGCATGGAATGCATTATTTCTTAGCACTAGCAAAGCGTGCTGCTGGCTAAAAGCCTGAGCACTTTTTATTGATGCTGCCAAAACATCTGCCTCGCTTTTGCTCTGTTGCCGCTCACGCATCAATTGATAGATACAACGCAATGGAGCAGCTGATTCAAGGCAGTTCAATTGATCCCCTAACAATGCATAGCGTTTTAGCCCGCGCCGCACTGAAGGCAAGTGCTGCCAATCCAAATCAAGGGCAACTGCAGCATCATGCCAAAGTTTTAATTGTTGAATACCCGGCCAAATTTTCATATTTTTATCCACAACTACAATTTCACTACTAACAAGTTGCCAGCCATGCTGCTGCAAACACCAGCTCAAAGTTGATTTGCCCGTGGCTGGGCGCCCCAAGAGCAATACAGCTTCACCATTACGTTCTAAGGCGGTGCCGTGCAGCACCAGGCAAGCTCGCTGAATCGCCAATGCGCCAAGGCCACTTGTTACCAAGAAAGTGCGCAAATCACGATTACTAACACTGTCATCCCAGCGTTGATATTCAAGCGATTCACCAGCTACCGCACGAAACCAACCAATGCTCTCTAAAGCTAAACGCCATTCATTAGCTGCAAGCTGCAAGCATTGTGTGCTGTGGGGGCTAGCTTTTATGGAAGGCCAGTTTCCATAGTTTCCACTAACTACAGATATACTGTTTTGCTCGTTAGCGATTAACAACTTTTCGCTTAATTCGGGCAGCAGAATATCACTTGCCAGGTTAAAACCAAATGCTTGATATTGAAAATTTAAAGTGCTCAAGCTTAAATACTCCTAGGTTTGGGGTTGCTCAGATTTTTTCGTAGGCGCCAGGCATCCCTTTGGCTCTTGAAATTTATTACGAGCTCACTGATATAAGCAAGCCCCAAAAGGAAAAATGTAAAGCCAAATATTGGCTCCAGTTTCCAACCCTGGAAAAATAAAATTCCACCAATTAAAGGCAGGCCCAATAAACGAGCAAATAAATATATAAACTGCAAAACTGTTGCAAATACAATTGCAGTTGTTCTTTCTTTGCGGCAACCAATTAAAAAGCGTATCTGCATAGCAGCCGCTAACGCGGCTGGCAGCGAAAATAATAAAAGAATAATTCCGGCTAAACTAGCAAAATTCACAATTCCATTAAAGTTCATAATAGAATGAAAATACCTAGCAACTATAGCCCAAAATGATCTCAACTACACAAATGATAAAGAAGCATATTCTAATCACTGGAGCTAGTTCTGGCATTGGCCTAGAAGCTGCGCTTCAATTGCATAGCGCAGGGCATCAACTTACGCTGCCATGCCGAAATAGTGAAACAGCGGCAGAATTAAATCAACGTATCGGTGGTAGCGCAGAAATGGTTCAAACGCCCATCTGTGATCTAGCTGATTTAACTAGCGTTGCAAGTTGCGCTAAAGAGCTATTAATTAAGCGGAACCCTATAGATACTTTAGTTCTTAATGCCGGCCTGCAATACAGCGGCAGCAAGCAGCCGCAATGGTCTAAACAAGGTTTTGAGCTCACAATTGCAGTAAATCACCTAGCCCATCAAGCACTCCTAGAGCAACTATTGCCCTTACTGCTATTGAGCAAAATTCCAAGGTTAGTTATTACTGCTTCTGAAGTTCATGATCCCCAAAGCCCAGGCGGAAAGGTTGGCGCTCCCGCTGGCCTTGCAGATCTCCATGGTTTACAACAAGGGGCCGGCGCACTAATGATTGATGGCGGCAATATCTTCAACGCAGAAAAAGCCTATAAAGATAGTAAACTCTGCAACTTATTAATGGCTCAATATATTGCACATAATCATTCAACAAATTCAACCCCAATAACAGTAATAGCATGGAGCCCGGGCCTAGTAATCCCACGCAGTAATGAAGGATTCTTTCGCTATAGCCGTAAACAAAATCCTATTGGTCAAACCATATTTACATTTATTGCCCGCGATCTATTGCGCATTTGTGAAACAACAGAAGGCGCTGGAAAACTGCTAGCAAATCTAGCCACCGAGAAGCAACTTGAAACTACTAAATTTCAATATTGGTGTAATCGTGTGGTTGGGCTAGGTAAATTAGAATTTAAACAAACAGATCCAAGCACAGAAGCTAGTTGCCTTAAACTTGCTGAAAAACTTTGGCAGCTAAGTGCAAAGCAGATTAACAAAGTATAAGTTTCTCAGTAGTTTTACAAGTTAGGTGAGCTCACAAATTAAGATCCAACGTCTATCTCATGTGAGCTTAATTAGAATTGATCAGCTCAATCCATGTATATTCCTAACCCAATGAGAATAAAAAATCAATAAATACAATGATACTCTTGAAGCTACCTTTACCTTCTTCCGCGAAAAGCTTTGGACTAATGGAGTAATCAATACAACTATTGCGCCAGTTCAAAAACGTTTTTATTAGAAAAAACTCTAGAACTGAAAAACTAACTGAACAATCGCACTAAAAGATGGGGAATCAGCTGATTTCAGCCCAGATAACGGCAAGTAACTTAGAGCAGGGGTGATGAAACTTGAGCCAAAAAGATGAACCTGGGCATAACCCTGCAGCAATAGCTCCTGAGGATTCCAAACCTCGTTGAGAGTTGAGCGGTTATTTAATTTGGCCCATGAAAAGCCAAGGCCGTAGCTATCTTTTGGGCGCTGGATAAAAGGAGCGAAAACCGTAAAACCACCGCCAAAGTTGGCAGTCATGGTGGCAGTGCGCGATGCAGTCCAGCCTGCCTGCACAAAACTAGAAAGGCCACTATGGTCGAGCTTTGAACGAAAGTTAATCAACCGTTGGCTAGCAACTAGATAGGCGCCATAGGTACCATTCTCTTGGAGATTTGTTCCGGGAACCATTGGCGAGAGCAGCCCACTTTGACGCCAGGTTCCCAAACCTATTGATCCGGGTTTTTCACCATTAGCAAGGCTCCAGCGGGTCCCTGCTTCAACAATTGAAAACAAAGGCCCTGAAAGCGAAGGAATCACTAATCCTGTAGGTACACCCATGGCTTGTCGGCCGTCATAGATGCCGGCTTCCAAGTAAGTACTGCGTTGAAAGGCTCGGGGTTCAAAAATTAATGTTGCACCTAAAGCAGAATCTGGATAGCCAGGCAATTTTCCTTGAAGTGTTGGCATCGCATATGGAGATGTCATTACGAGCCCGGTAACATAGGGCTCAGCAAAAGTTGCCCCAGACCGGGTGATCGGACGCATCACATTTGCGAAGGTTGTGCTTGGGGCCTGCTTACCCAACACCAACCTCAACTGCTTATCAAAAAGATCTTGGCGAAATACGTAAGAGTAAAGTTCGGTTCGATTTAGTGGTGGAGCCGCAGCCAAATTATTAGTTCCATTCAGGCTCCCGGCCGCATAAGCGGCGCTTGCCTGTACATTCACCTGCAGAGCCTGCACCCAAACAGAAGCACCCTTCCAATTAAAAGACTTGCCTAGGTCGAGCCGAAGATCGAGTAGTGCTTGTTGAGCTAAACCGCTGCCACCTCCACTATTAATACCTCCAAAAAGTTGGGAACTGGAATTACCAACCCACAAACCACTAATTCTCACGGGCGCATCAGCAGACAAACCAAACAATTGCCCTAGTTGGCCTGTGCCAGGCTCATCAGGGGCTATTATTGGAGCGCCAGGGATAAATTCTACTGATTGAATTTCGGTACAACATAGTTGACTTGGAGCCATCATTAATATCAACAAACCCACCCTATAGATACAACCCATTTTACCGTTCACTGACTGGTGCCAGCAGTAAGGTGCCATTGCGAATGGGAAGGAATGAGCCGTCGTCAACACCAACTTCCTCGGCAATAAGCTCATTCATGCTATTATTTAACTCGAGAATAAGCGCCTTATTTGCCTGGGAATTAATAGCTAAATTTTTGGTTTCGTTAGGATCATTGAGAAGGTCGTACACCTCAAGATCATTATTTGCAAGCAGAGCTTCCAGGGTTGTTGGGGTATTGAAAGCATTTGGGGCGAAATAGCGCGAAAAGCGATATCGACCATTCCAGATACTGCGTATGCCACAACGATTGTTTAGATCGGGTTTATCTTTTTCTAACAAGGCTTGCAGTTCAGCTGATGAAGAACCCGCGACCATTGCAGGAAAAATGCGTCGCGCCCATTTCGAATCTAAGTACGACATCATGTTGTAACAAAATAGTGCAGCTGGCCTAACGGTGTTTTGCTGGGCCAATTCAGGTCGCTTAAGCAAGCCTGAGAAGTCTTTTCCCTTAAGGCCTTGAGCCGCGGATTTCTGGCTGGCTTGATCTCTCCCGGTGAGGCCGATCAGCGTGGGCACCAAGTCAATCTGCGAGGTAATTGCTGCGCATTCTTTCCCACCTTGATAGGCGGGATGAACAATCATCAGCGGAATGTGATTTTGTTCGCGATAGGTGCAAGTGCCTTTGTCACGCATTTGGTGACTTCCACCTAATTCACCATGGTCTGCAGTAAAAACAATAATGGTGTCTTCGGCGAAACCATTATCGTTGAGCGAATCTAAAACCCTTTGAACCTGGCGATCGCAATCGCGAATTGCATTAAAATAATAGTTTTGCAGTGCTCTCCATCGGCGATCCTCGTCCGGCCAATCACCAAACAAAACATTATCTACATCCTGATATATCTTCTGGCCCTTGGGTCGTCCGATTTCGTCAAAGGCCTGGTGACGAGTTCTAGGTAATGGCACCTGATCCCAATTCTTTTGATAAATTTTATTGTTTTGAGCGCGGGCAATTTCCATTACGTTGGCCTTCCCCTGCACATTTTGATTAGGCAAATCTGAATTAAAATAGGTAGTGTCGTGAGGGTTAACAAAATTGACTGCCAAAAACCAAGGCTGTTGATTACGTTTCAACTCATGGGCCTGGCGGCGCAACCATGCATCAGCAATGGCTGCTGTTCCATCGTCATAGGTGTAGCCACCTAAACAGCTATCTATCAAATCGCCTACACCAAAAAAATCCTTAAATCCATAGGACTCCATCGTTTTATTATAATCAGCAACTGGGGCGTCAAATGGTGTTTTAGTTTTATCTAAGTTGGCCGACAAGTGCCATTTGCCTTGATAACTAGCATAATAGCCAAGCTTAGTTAATCTATGTCCAATGGTGGCAACATTTGTGGAGAGATCGGGTTGCCAAGGCCAATTCAATAGGTCAAATATACCCGAGTGCTGAATATGTTGGCCGGTATAAATAGTTGACCGGGCCGGCGAACATACACAAGCAGCCGCTTGGTGATTGGTAAAAGTGATTCCATTTGACTTAATCCATTCCCTAGCCGGCACAGGGATAGGCCAACGAGGAAAGAATCTTTCCTCATCAACAAGAATAAATAAAATATTATATCCCGCAGGGGGCTTGCTCTTTTTGACCACTCGCTTGGGGCCAGATTTAACCTCAATACTATCTGCACGTTTTGGCAGCAATTGGCTAGCCATCGCAGCTGCTGCTGCTGACAAGATCGCTCGCCTTGCAGGACTAGGAATAGAATCTGAATTCATGTTAAGGGTGGACTAATCCAGCAATTACGCTCCCAATATAGCGACATAACTCTTAATTTGTAGCAATGAATCGAGCGGCTCAATCAGCACGTGAGATAGCAATTTAAACTAACACGGATTTAATAATAATGAAAAACAATAATATTGTACGAATCTCTCCAGAAGAGCTAAGGCAAGATAGTTTAGATACCTAGCCAATAATAGTTGAATACATCTATAGCATAAAGCAACTTAATCAAACATATCGATATCCGTTATGATTATTTCCTCCCAAAAGGATTGAAAACCATACCAACCTGCAAGTTCATTGCCGATTTGCTGGCTTGTATAACTTGCCCATTCATCTCTTATTAATTTTGGCGTTCCAGCAGCTTCTGCTAATAGCTGCGCCTGGCAGCAACGCTCCATCGCAATAAACCAAAAAGCAGCTGAATCTATTGTTTCACCAACCGTAAACAAACCGTGGTTTTGATGAATTGCAGCTTTCCCAATCATAAAATTATCCGCAAATTTATTAGCAGATTCCTGCTCTAACACCACCTTGCCACCATCAACTGAAATCAATTGATGCTGCTTATAAAAACTGCATGCATCTTGAGTAATTGGATCAAGCTGCTTACCGAGGCTTGAAAATGCTTTGCCATAGGGTGAATGGGCATGGGCGGCGGCGATCACTTCAGGCCTTCTTTGATGAATCGCCGCATGCAATACAAACGCCGCTCGATTAACAGGCAATTCACCAATCACAACATCACCTTTATGATTTACTAATAACAAATCACTAATGCACACCCTTTTAAACGACATTGCAAATGGATTTACCCAAAAATGATCTATGTATTCAGGATCCCGGGCCGTGATATGACCAGCCACACCCTCACCAAAACCCAGAGCACCAAATATCCTTAGTGCACCCACCAAACGCTCCTTGCGATGCTGCCTTTCCTGTTTTAGATCAGAAAAAACTGGTGGTGCAAATTTCTTCAGTTGCTTTGGGGTGAGTTCAACCCCATCAATTTCATACATACCAAGAAATCGTTGCAACTAAAACCAAACCTATCACACATAAATATTGCACCGCTTGCTCAAATGAAATTGTTTTTTTAAGATTAAATGGTAAATTTATATTTAGAATTGGCCGATCAGACCAGCCATGGAAGGCGTCAAGCACAAACAACACAAACATTAATAAGCACACTAAATAGGCATAAACATAAAGTCGATCTAAATAGGTGAGGTATGGAAAATTTGGCAAATCGCTACGGTAAGCATCATGTAAAAACACAAGCGTTAGCAGTGATGCCGACGGTATGCTTATGCGTGCCTCAAAATAACGGGAGCCTAAAGACGGTGCAATAATTACAATTACCATCACAACCAATAAAGGCATTAGCCAACGAAAGAAACTAGCCCAAGCTGAAGTTTTCAAAACAACATCAGCCACCATCCATGAATATGAGCTATTCGGCCATTTTCTGATTTGCGCTTGCAAAGATGAATTAGAAAAAATATAACCAATAGGTACTTCTAAATTGGCTACCAAAACATTAGCCGCCTTTAGCTTGCTCCCCTCATCATCAAATACTAAAGCAATCTTCTTGGAAGAGTAATCAAAATTGCAAATTGGGCTTACAATTAACTGTAGATTCAAATCACTAAAAGGGCTGCGGCGATGCTGCATTTCATCGCCCATCGCAAACTTTCCGCTAAATTCATATCCTTTTTCGTAGGCGCGATCTCCTTTTCTTACTTTCTGATCATATTTAAGCATCGAATACTGGCTCCTTTCAACATCATTTTCAAATGTAAAGCAGGGATTTTCAGGTCCTAAATTTCTCACATTAGCTGCAACTTTCTTGGGAAAATTAATACTAATGAAGCCGTCCGCTTGGAATGTACTATCCTTTAGTGAAATATCATAAATTCTCTCAAGTTCCATCCAAATCCCAACAGGAATCAATCCAGCCTGTCGAGCTTCTGCAACAGACTGCACCGGTTGAATTTGATTGTTATTCTCGATTTTAGCCAATAGGCTATGGGATCCAACGCTCATCAATATGAGCATTGATATCAACGTGAAAGAAAATATATATTTTAATTTGCGTGTGTTAAACATAGAATTTCAATTTTCAGACGAATTTTCAAGCAAAAGCGCCAACGCTGGCAAAATCAGCACAGCTGAGAGCAAGCTTTGCAAACCAAGGCTCACCAAAGAATCCGCGATTACTGCCATAAACCTAAAACCCACACCAAACGCGCCAACCAAATTCGCCTTGAAGCGCCAAAATGGGGCTAGCTAATAGAAACCGGCTCAATGCAATCAAACGGGATCACCCTTGCCCAGCTCCTACCACTGCTGGCAGTGCTCTTCAGCATCAGCCTCGTGGTTTTTGGCAACACCGGCGGCTTTTACAACACCGATTCTTACGACGGCAACGGCACCGCCCACTAGGGCTGGGGTTTTAGCTGTTCCGCCTCTGGACAGTCGTCTTGTTCGGCCACCATCAAGTCTTCGGAAGCAGCGCTGCGGCTGAAGAAAGCGAGTCGGGTGCTCACCGCACCGATCGAATCGATCCGCACGATTTCCTCCCAACTGTGCAGTTCGTCTTCCTCCTCAGCGTCGTAACGCAAAGTGACGCAATCACCTTCGATCTCAAGGATTCGAGCCTGTTCGATCCAGCGTTGCTGATCCCGCAGAAACACCCAAACCGGGCGCTGTTCTGCACTGAACTGATAGAGCTTTCGTTGCAACATTAGTCAAGGCGCTCCCGCGCGCTGGCTGCATCCTAGGGAGGTAACGCCACTATTCCGCAGCGATGACAACAACATCACCAGCCTTAACCACAGAAGCGATCCGCCTGCAACTGCGCAGTTGGCCTGAAGTGGAAACCTACCTACAACGCTGCAAAGGCGTAATCGTGCCCTTGGGTTCCACCGAACAGCACGGTCCCACTGGTGCCATTGGCACCGATGCCCTCACCGCAGAAGCTGTTGCCCTTGAGGTTGGTTGCCGCACTGGTGTGCTCGTAACCCCGGCCCAAGCCTTTGGCATGGCCGAACATCACCTCGCTTTTCCAGGCACCATCAGCCTGCAACCCAGCACCCTCATGGCCTTGATGCGGGATGTGGTGCTCTCCCTAGCTGGCCATGGTTTTGAAAGAATTTTTGTGATCAATGGCCACGGCGGCAATATCGCCACCAGCCGCGCTGCCTTTGCTGAGGCCTATGGGGAGGCGCGCAAACGTGGTTTACCTGCTGCAGCTCAACTGCAATGCCGGCTTGCTAATTGGTTTATGGCAGGCCCCGTAATGCGGGAAGCAAGGGAGCTCTATGGCGATCGAGAAGGTCACCACGCCACGCCAAGCGAAATTGCCCTCACCCTCTACCTCGAACCCAGCCTGGAGCAACTGCAACGGCCCCTGCCGGAAGCCGCCCCCGCCGGGCCAATCCATGGCCCCGATGATTTCCGCCGCCGCCACCCCGATGGCCGCATGGGTTCCGATCCTTTCCTAGCTAAGGCAAGCCATGGTGAACGGCTGCTGGATCTAGCTGCCACCGCCCTCTGTAAAGATCTAGAAGAATTCCTAAACCTATGAGCCGCATCAGCGCCAACGACGTTCGCAAGGTTGCCCAGCTGGCACGCTTGGATTTACCTGAGCACACCATTGAAACCTTCACGCCACAGCTGGAAGAAATCATTGATTTTGTTGCTCAGCTAGAGGAAATAGACACCACTGATGTGGTCCCCACCACCCGGGCTGTGGAAGTTGTGAATGTGTGCAGAGAAGATATCGTTACCAATACCGATGTACGCGAGGAATTACTAGACCTAGCGCCAGAAAGGGAGGGTGATTTTTTTAGGGTTCCAAAAATAATGGCCGATTAAGGCCTAGGGCCTACTGATGTTTTGTGAAGCAGTGATATCAATTTTCTTTTATTACTAAAACCAGGCATTAAGGCAGCAAGCCAACGCAATTTAGAGCGGTTGCGGCTGTGGCTTCTAATACCCAAAAGTATGTCGTATAAAAAGTTGCCGAAATCTTCAAAAGTTTCAAATATGCCAATCCTTTGGGGTGAACCACGCTTATCTAGCAGCGGTTTTGTTGCCCGATAGGCCTTTTGATATAAAAACCAGGGGATCGATGGCCACAGGTGATGAACCAGGTGATAATTTTGCCCCATAATTAATATATTCATCGTTTTGCCTGGGTAAACCCTGGCGTTGTGCCAGCGATTTCTTGAGCGGAATGGTCGGTGGGGTAGATAATCAAAAAACAAACCAAGCGTTACACCAACCATCAAAGCTGGAGCAAACCAACAATTAAAAATAAACTGCAAAAAGCCGCCGCGGGCTGCAGCAACAACTATCAAAACAAAAATCGTGCGTGCTAGGGCCCATTCAAATAACTCATATCTACGCCATAAACGCCTCTGAAAAAAGAAGTATTCGTGGTAAAAAAACCTTGGTGCTATCAACCAAAGTGGGCCAAATGTTGAAACAATATGGTCGGGATCGTGCTTTGGATCATTCACATGGGCGTGGTGTTGTAGGTGCACCCTTGTAAATACCGGGAAGCTAAATCCCAGTAGCAAGGCCGCGCCGTGGCCCATGAAGGCATTGATAAAGCGGTTTGGATGGGCGGCGTTATGGCAGGCGTCGTGAATAACAGTGCCCTCTAGGTGCAGGGCAAGAAAACCGGTTAAAACCAACACAGCCAGCGGCCAGTGGCCAACAAACCAACCCCAAATAGTGAGGGCCGCCAGCAGGTAGCCACCGATGAACAATCCAACGGTGGGATTCCATGCAGGTGGTAAACCCACCAAATCGCGGGGCACCGATCGCAGTGCTGCGGAGTCGCCCATCTCAGCGAGCCAGAAAATTGATTTTAACCGTTTTCCTTAGCCATTAGCTGGGGCAGCAATGTGTGGGTGGGCTGGCGGCGACCAGGCCGGCCACAGCTCAAATCCAATAGGGCCATCACCGTTTCTGGTGGAAAGGTATTTGCCACCCAGCGGGCCTCCAACTCATAAAGCCTTTGTTCCGGGGGATAGGCCGAGAGAATATGCAGCTTTTCTGGTGCCGGGGTGGAATCCAACATCTTTTGCTGCAACTGATCCAAGCCCTTGGAAAGCGGCGCCGACTGGCGGCAGATCTGCATCACATGAACGGCTTCATGGGCAAGGGTGTTCCAGTGGATTTCAGCCTGCGCTGGCATTGTGTTTTTACACATCAACACCTGGCCGATGCGGTGGTCGTAGAGGCCCTCCAGCCCCTTCGGGCAGCGGCTGGAGTGCACCACCTTCACCCCATGGAAGGCCAAGCGAAATTCCAGCTGCTGCAAATGCTCCCAACTGGCTGGCACGGGTGCGGCAAACCCGCTGCCCATTTGGTGAAACCTGATCGGCTTTGCCAAGCCTTCGCCAAGGGCCATCAAGGCCATCAATAAAGCCAGCAGTGCCCGCGCCGCCAAGGCAGTACCCCATAGATACCAACAATGGACTGCTGGGTCTACTGCTGCGACTGGCTACATATTTATTTTAGATTTATGCCCACCGGGGGACTTGAACCCCCACGACCTAAGCCACTGGTACCTAAAACCAGCGCGTCTACCGATTCCGCCAGGTGGGCGTATCGGTAACTCTAAACAGCGCTTGAATATCAAAAGCCTTAACCAACCCCTTGCTGGCCAATTTGCTTGGTGCGCTGGCCCTCATTGCTGGCCTTTTGTTGCTGTTTCTCCCACTGCTGAGCAGCGATCTCACGCGCCCCCGCGACAGCTTTTGGGCAGCCCTGCTGCTTTTGCTTGGCCTTGTGCTCATCACCAGCGCCGAGCGCCTGCGGGGGGCGCCAATGCTGGCCGTGCTTTGCGGCGGCTTACTGATTGGCCGCCTCGGCAGCGAAGTGGCAACCAACCGCTGGCAGCAACTAAGCCCTGAACAAAAAGATCAGCTGGCTGATCCTGTGCATCGGCGTGAAAAATTTGCAACCGTTAGGCGCAGCGTTGCTGGGCTGTTCAGCCAACGCCAACAAAAGCCAGTAGTTAGCAAAAAATGGGTGCGCGTAGATAATCAGCAGCTCAATGCCAGCGCAGAGTTGAAGGCCAGCGAAATCTCCTACAAAGACAGCCTCAACCTGCTGGAGACGCCTTTCTCCATGCGGGCTAATGCCAAAAGCCGCGAACCTGAATTGCAGGCCTTCTGGCAAGAACTTGGCCTATACGAACAACTGAGCCGCCATAACCCCGGAGCGCAATTCACCCTCCACGACGGCCCCCCTTACGCCAATGGCGCCCTGCATGTGGGCCATGCCTTAAACAAAACCCTTAAAGACATCATCAATAAATATCAATTGATGCAAGGCAAGCGGGCACGCTTTGTGCCCGGCTGGGATTGCCATGGCCTGCCGATCGAATTAAAAGTGCTCCAAGGCATCAGCCAATCGGAGCGCCAGGGCCTTAGCCCCCTTGATCTACGCCGCCGCGCCCATGCCTTTGCCCTTGAACAGGTGGAGTTGCAAAAGCAAGGCTTTCGACGTTGGGGTATTTGGGCGGATTGGGATAGCCCCTACCTAACCCTGCAAAAAAACTACGAAGCAGCCCAAATCGATGTTTTTGGCCAGATGGTGCTGGCTGGTTTTATCTATCGCGGCCTCAAGCCCGTGCATTGGAGCCCCAGCTCCCGCACGGCCCTTGCAGAAGCCGAATTGGAATACCCCGACGGCCACATCTCCCCCAGTGTTTATGTGGCCTTCCCCGTGGCGGAGCCCAGCTCAGCTCTACAAGCAAGCCTCACAGCCGCTGGCCTTGGCCTTGAAAATCTGCAAGTGGCAATTTGGACCACCACCCCCTGGACATTGCCCGCCAACTTAGCCATTGCAGTTAACGGTTCCCTCAACTACTCCCTCTGCGCCGATGGCCAGGGACGCACCCTGATTGTGGCAGCGGAACTAGTTGATGGTTTATGTGAGAAACTAGCTTTAAATCTTGAGTGTTTATTAACAGTTAAAGGTAGTGATCTAGAAGGCACTAGTTATCGCCATCCCCTTTTTAATCGGCTCAGCCCAGTGGTAATTGGTGGCGACTACATCACCACTGAAACCGGCACCGGCCTTGTGCACACTGCTCCGGGCCATGGTGTGGATGATTTCAATACAGCAAAAAGCTACAACCTGCCTGTTTTATGCGTTGTAGATGAAAGCGGCAACCTCACAGCAGAAGCGGGCCCTTTCGCTGGCCTCAACGTATTAAAAGACGCAAACTCAACCATAATCAGCGCCCTTAAAGAAGCCCATGCCCTATTAGCAGAAGAGGCCTATCAACACCGTTATCCCTATGATTGGCGCACTCAAAAACCCACCATATTCCGCGCTACTGAACAGTGGTTTGCTTCCTTAGATGGTTTCCGTAGCCAAGCATTAGATGCCATAGATGCCGTGGAATGGGTACCCAGCAGCGGCCGCAATCGAATTGAAGGAATGGTGAAAGATCGTGGCGACTGGTGCATCAGCCGCCAACGCACTTGGGGTGTGCCAATTCCTGTTTTTTATCACCGCAGCAGCGGCGAAGTTTTACTAAATAGCAACACCCTCAACCACATTCAAGCCCTGATCGCTGAACACGGCTCCAACGTGTGGTGGGAGCGGGAAGAAGCAGATCTTCTGCCCAAAAGCTACGCAGATGAGGCGAGCCAATGGCGCAAGGGAACCGACACCATGGACGTGTGGTTTGATTCCGGCTCCTCATGGGCTGGGGTGCTAGACGCAAATCCAGAGCTGAACTATCCCGCTGATCTCTACCTCGAAGGCACCGATCAACATCGCGGCTGGTTTCAAAGCAGTTTGCTCACCTCCGTAGCGGTGAGCGGTAAGGCCCCCTACCGCAAGGTGCTCACCCATGGCTTTGTGTTGGATGAAAAGGGTCGTAAAATGAGTAAATCCTTGGGCAATGTAGTTGATCCAGCTGTAATTATTGAAGGTGGTAAAAATGAAAAACAAGATCCCCCCTATGGGGCAGATGTGCTGAGGCTGTGGGTTAGTTCAGTGGATTACTCCGCCGACGTACCCCTCGGCTCAGGAATCCTTAAGCAGCTGGGCGATGTAAATCGAAAAGTTCGCAATACCGCCAGATATCTACTTGGTAATCTTCATGATTTTGAACCTGGTAGAGATGCAATTAGCCACGAAGATCTGCCATTATTAGATCAATGGATGCTGCATCGCACCGCCATGGTTATCGATGAGATTACAAACTATTTTGATAATTATGAATTCTATCGCTTCTTTCAAACATTACAGAATTTTTGCGTAGTTGATCTTTCTAATTTCTATCTCGATATCGCTAAAGATCGCTTGTATGTGAGCGCTGCCAGCTCCCACCGGCGCCGCAGCTGTCAAACCGTGTTAGCCCATATTGTTGAGCGCTTAGCTGGCATAATCGCACCGGTTTTATGTCATATGGCAGAAGATATCTGGCAAAATCTCCCCTATGCAGTAGCTGAAAAGTCCGTATTCCAAAGGGGTTGGCCAAAGGTGCCCGCTGAATGGAAAGGCCCCCGGCAATTGGGTCTTAATTTAATGCTCACTGAACTTATCGAAGTGCGTTCTCAAACCAATCGTTTACTTGAAAGTTGCCGCAACAAAGAAGCTGGTATTGGCTCATCCCTAGAAGCCCAGGTACAGCTTGAACTCGGCCAAGGTGAACGGGCAGATGCCATCGCCAATGCCCTTAAAAATCTTGCTAGTAGCCCATATCCAGCGGTGGATAATTTGGCTGATTGGCTATTAGTTAGTGAATTAACAATTGGGGGCAACAACATTGGCGAGCAAAACCCAAGCATGATCCTGGCTGAATTCAGCAGTGATCAATTCAGCCTGCGCATCGCCCGCGCCGCTGGAGAAAAATGCGAGCGCTGCTGGCATTACTGCACCGATATTGGCGAGGATTCCAAACACCCCAGCATCTGCTCCAGATGCGTTGAGGTTTTGGAGTGAGCTTTCTAAAACCCGCCCGCCAAACGCCCTTGGCGCGGTAGCCGCACCAGTAGCCATTGGATTAAGCCCACTGCGTAGGCGGCAAGCCCCAAGTAGCCCAGAAAACCAGACACTGCCGGTGTCCATTGGCCGCCAAAGAAAAAGCCCAACACCACTGCCAGCAACCCCTGGAAATGGCTCGGTGCTTCAAGCCATGGGGCGCACAGGGCGCCTTGGCCCCAGGCGCAAGCCAATGCAGCGCCAGTCAATACCAAGCCCAAAACACACAACAGCGATAACGCCCAGCGCCACAGCCGCATGGTGAAAGGCAAAGGCCGAAAGGGGGGTAGATCCGCCAGCTCCTCATTTAGATCCACCCAAAACCACAACGACACCAAAATCAATAGCTGCGACGCAAAAGCAGTTATGAATGCCAATGGCCGGCCAGCTGCCATAAGCAGCACCGTTATGCCTAGAAGGCTGCCCACTTTCCAATACAGATTCAGCAAGCGCACCAGGGCCGGCTCCTGCTTAATCGCTGCCCACACCAGTAATACCAGTGGTAACCCAAAGGCAAACAGCAGCTCCAAGCGGTAAATCATCCACACCAAGCTGCGGAGCAGGGGAAGCGCCATGCAAAACATTGAGCTGAGGCCATTATCCGCACCGTGATCCGCAATCAATTCACAACCGGCATTAAGGTCGAAAAACCACTTATCCATCCATGCTGCAACTGTTTAAAGGCAGCAAAACCAGTCCGCTGGTGCGCACTGCCCTTTCCCAGCAACCTTCCCTTGAGCAGGCCGTAGCCGAACTAACGCAACAACTGGCCGGCATAGGCCAAATGGATCTCGCCCTGGTGTTTGCTAGCAGCAGCTATGCCAGCGACCTACCGCGCCTGCTGCCGCTGCTGCAAAAAAAACTGCGTTGCAGCCATTGGCTAGGCGCTTGCGGCGGCGGCGTGATTGGTACTAACGCAGCGGCTGCACCCCAAGAAATTGAGAATGGCCCCGCCATCAGCCTCACCCTGATGCGCTTACCCGGGGCGCAGTTGAGCCCTTTTCAAATCAACCTCAACCAACTGCCCGATCTCGATGGCCCCCGCGAACCATGGATGGAAGCAGTTGGGGCTGATCCAGAGGCCGGTGGGGCAATGTTGATATGGATTGATCCCGCCAGCAGTGGCATCAACGATCTAATCAGTGGCCTTGATTACGGCTATCCAGCCATGGCAAAACTGGGTGGATTAGCTGGTCAACACAGTGCAAACCATGGCGGTTTGTTTTTTGCTGATCAGGTTTGTTCAGGGGCAGTGGGCTGTGTAATCAGCGGCGCCTACAGCCTTGATCCAGTGGTAGCTCAAGGTTGCCGCCCCATTGGCCCCGTATTTGAAGTGGCCCAAGCCCAACGCAATGTGCTGCTCGAACTGCGCCAAGGGGATGCCCTTCAAAATCCCTTGGCGGCCCTGCAAGGCTTGATTGGTGAGCTGCCCAGCAGCGATCGAGAGCTGCTGCGCAATGCCCTATTCGTTGGTTTAGGCAAGGAAAATTTTGCAATGCCTAACCCTTCCGCACCGCAAGTTTCGCCTTTTTTAGTGCGCAATTTGATGGGCATGGATCCGCGCCTTGGGGCAATTGCAGTGGCTGATCGCTTGCGGATCGGCCAGCAACTGCAATTTCAGGTGCGCGATGGCAATAGCTCCCGCCAAGAATTAAAAGATCTACTTCTCCTTCAACAACAACGGGCCGAACAACCCCTAGCCGCACTGCTTTTTGCTTGCCTCGGCCGCGGCCAGGGCCTTTATGGAGAAGCAAATGTAGATGTGGGCCTATGCCGTGAACTTTTTCCAGATATCCCTGTGGCTGGTTTGTTTTGCAATGGTGAAATCGGCCCGGTTGCCGGCAGCACCCAAATGCATGGCTACACAGCTAGCTGGGCATTTTTAGTACCCAGCCCTAAGCCAACTGAAACTTAATTAATCCCTTCCATAAATCACATCATTCTGTTTTGCGTCAACACGTAAATCCGCTCAGCAGCTTCTATCAGGTGGAACGCGATCTGCTTTCCATAGCTGAGCTTTTTGAAAATCCAAACCTACCTCTTCATCTTGATATCGGCTGCGCCAGGGGTCGTTTTTTATTAGCGCTTGCACCCCAAAGGCCCCATCGCAATCACCTTGGCTTAGAGATTAGGAGGCCCCTAGTTGATTTAGCTGATGCCGATCAAAAAAGGCTTGAAATTAATAATCTACGTTTTCTATTTTGCAACGCAAATATCAGCCTTGAAAATTGGCTTACTAACTTACCAGCAAATCTATTAACACTAGTGACAATCCAATATCCCGACCCATGGTTTAAAAAACGCCACCACAAACGCCGAATGGTGCAGCCGGAATTAATTGCTTCATTAGCCGCTGCCATGGCCCCTGATGGCCAATTATTTCTGCAGAGTGATGTGCCCCAGGTGATCCAATTGATGCTGGAAGCAGTAACTAATAGTGGTGCCTTTTATCCCTTAGATGGCGGCACTTGGCTGGAAACAAATCCCTTTTGCCTCGCCACTGAACGGGAGGCCCAGGTGCTCGATAAAAAACTTCCCGTTTATCGCAGGCTGTTTAGCAGAAGCTCTGCCTCCATAATCCAACCGTTGTAAGTAGCAACCCATGAGCTCCAGCCCTTCTATCCCTTGGTTGTTGCGTTGGCAGGGCCTATGGCAGGGGGAAAGGAATGCAAGCCGGCTACTACCTTTTTTGCCACAGCTAGCCGGGGGATTACTAACGGCTCTGCTGCTACTGCTGCCATTAGCTGATCGTGGTGGCCTTGGTTTATTAATTACTGCCTGCGGTTTGTTTTGGTTGATTTGGGGTTTGGCTACGCCCGCCAGCGGCAAACCTTTAGGGGCAGTGAATGGATGGCTACTGGCCTATCTGGCCCTAGCACTGCTGGCAACTGGTTTTTCTCCGGTGCCCGCCGCCGCTGCAAAAGGTTTACTCAAACTATTGAGCTATCTCGGTGTTTATGCCCTGATCAGCCGGCTCCTAAACGAAGCGCCCCGCTGGTGGGATCGCTTGCTGGGTGCACTGCTTCTTGGTGAACTAATCACAGCTGTTATCGGTTTGCGGCAGCTCTATGGCGACACCACTGAACTAGCCCGTTGGGCTGACCCCAACTCCATTGCCGATGGCACCCAACGGATCTACAGCACCCTGGAAAATCCCAATCTGCTGGCTGGTTACCTACTGCCAATTTTGCCCTTAGCGCTGGTGGCACTGCTGCGTTGGCGCAGCCCCTGGTTGCGGCTATTTGCCCTCAGCAGCCTGGGGCTGGGCTCAGTTGCAATGCTGCTCACCTACAGCCGCGGCGGCTGGATTGGCATGGCCCTAGCCCTTAGCGCCATGGGAATGCTGCTGCTATTGCGGCTAAGCAAACACTTGGCAAAGCCGCTAAGGCGCTGGCTGCCGCCCCTATTAATTGGCCTTGTGGTGGTAGCGCTGCTTGTGGCAGCCGTAAAAATTGAGCCCTTGCGGGTGCGTTTGCTCAGCATGGCCGCTGGCCGTGAAGACAGTTCCAACAATTTCCGCATCAACGTGTGGCTGGCGGCCCTTGAAATGATTCACGACCGTCCCTGGCTTGGGATCGGGCCCGGCAACAGCATTTTTAATTTGATTTACCCCTTGTATCAACAGCCGCGTTTCACAGCCTTAAGCGCCTACTCCGTGCCCCTTGAACTAGCTGTTGAAACTGGTATTCCCGGTTTATTAGCCGCCCTGGGTTTGCTTTTTACCAGTGTGCGCATTGGTTTTAGCCAGCTCTATCGCGATTTATTTTTTAGTTTGCCCTGCATCGGAGCGATGGCAGCGGTGCTTGGTTTAGCTGGCCATGGCTTAGTGGATACGATTTTCTTTAGGCCGGAAGTGCAAATCACAGGCTGGTTTTTATTAGCCACCCTGGGTGCCGGCCAAAACAATGACTGAAGCTGCCATCTTTGCCGGCTTTGATGCCGGCCAAACCCACACCCGCTGCCGCCTTGCCCTAGCTGATGGCAAGGTAGTAGCAGAAGGTGAGGGGAGTGGTGTTAGCCATCTCAGTAGTGCCGGCGGCCCAGAACGCTTTCAAACGGCCCTGCGCAGCAGTTTTGCTGCCGCTTTAAACAGTTGTGCAAGCAAAGGCCCGCTGCTTGCTGCCGCAGTGGGTGCCAGTGGCATAGAAGCGGAAAGCCCCAGTCAAATCCTTGGCACCAGCTTGGCTAAAGAGGCCCTCGGCCTAGGGGCGGTACTCGTTACTGGTGATGAACGCACGGCCCTTGCCGGTGCCTTTGCGCCGGGCTGCCCCGGCATTGTTTTAATCAGTGGCACCGGCGCCATTGCCGTGGGTCGTAATCACCTGGGCAGCCAGCACCGTTGTGCTGGCTGGGGTTGGCTGGTGGATGGGGTGGGCAGCGCCATGGACATAGGCCGGGATGGCCTTGCCCTCACCCTGCGCATGGCAGATGGTCGGTTAACTGAAACAAGCCTTAAATCAGTGCTATGGAATGCCTTAGGTGTGCGATATCCCCATGAATTAAAAGCATTGGTGGTGGATCCCCATTTCGGTGCCGCCGGTTTTGCCCGGCTGGCGCCCCTTGTTAGCAACCTGGCGGAACAGGGTGATATCAATGCCCAACGGGTTTTAAATATCGCCGGGGAGGAATTGGCCCTGATGGTGGAGGGGGTTGCAACTGCCTTGGCTATGCCCCAACCAGAGATCTGCTGTTTTGGTGGTGCCATTGAGAACCTGACACCACTGCAAACAAGTTTCAAAAAGCTGCTGCAGGAGCGCTTGCCGGGTACAAAAATCAAAAAACCCCTAGGGGATGCCTGCCATGGCGCCCTGCAACTTGCCGCACAACTAATTGTTTAATTCCCGTTCGGCGATAGCCGCAAGATTTTCGATCCAATGATCAACCACAGCCTGGCTTGAGGCTTCAACCATCACCCGCAACAACGGTTCGGTGCCGGAGGCGCGCACTAAAACCCTGCCCTCCCCTGCCATTTCCGCCTCTGCCCTAGCCACCGCCTGGGCTAAGGGATCGCACTGCTGCCATTGTTGACGCCGCTCACGGTTGGCTACCCGCACATTTTTTAGGCGTTGGGGATAGGAAACAAAACTCTGATTTCGGCGATCAGCAAGGCTTTCACCAGGTTTAAGCAACGCCGCCAACTGCAAAGCCGTTAGCAAACCATCACCGGTTAAGCCATGGTGGGCGCAAAGAATATGGCCAGATTGCTCACCACCAAGGGCAGCGCCCAGGTTTTGCATCGCTTGATGCACGTATTGATCACCAACAGCCGTGCGTTCAAGCTGGCCGCCACCGCTGCACCAGGCCCGTTCAAAACCAAGGTTGCTCATCACGGTGGCCACCAGTAATTGCTTAGGTAATTGCCCTGCTGCTGCAAGGGCAGAACCCCACATAAACAAGATGTGATCACCATCCACAAGCCGGCCTTCCCCATCAACTGCAAGTACCCGATCGGCATCACCATCAAAGGCAAAACCAAGTTCAGCGCCGCTTTGGCGAACGGCTTCCTGCAGTGGGGCCAGGTGGGTGCTGCCGCAGCCCACATTGATTGCATTGCCATCGGGGCTGCCATGGAGCTCAATTACTTCAGCGCCAAGGCTGCGAAACAATTCGCTGCTGCAGGCGGTGGCTGAACCCCAGCAGAGGTCGAGCACGATGCGCCTGCCGCTGAGTTGGTTATCGGCTAACCCTTCGCGTAGCAGTTGGCGGTAATTAGCGAGTAAGTCGCTGCGTTGATGGCTACTGCCACAACGATTAGCAGCAGCTGGCAACTCCCCCCGCAGGCCAGCCTCAATCAACTCCTGCTGTTGGCGGGCCAATTTCGAACCACCGGCCGCAAACAGTTTGATGCCGTTATCAGCTGGCGGGTTGTGGCTTGCAGAAACCATCACCCCACCGGCAGCACCTTGTTGCTGCACCAAGCGGGCAACGGCTGGGGTTGGGCATAAACCCAAATTCCACACCTCACGGCCAGCCGCCGTTAGCCCAGCTTCTAAAGCAGCGCTCAGCATCCAGCCACTGCTGCGGGAATCCCTGCCGATCAACACCGGCCCCTCCCCCTGCAACACCAAACCACCCCAGTAACCCACTTGCATGGCAAGGGCGGGGGTCATCAAACCACCAACCAGGCCGCGAATGCCATCGGTGCCAAAGCTCACGCCAGCGGAAAAGGGTTGACCTACCGGATGGGTAGCCAGATCAGCCATGGCAGAAAAAAATCTTGCTCAGAGGGTAACCGCAGCTGCCTAATGCCAACGCTGGGGCCGCCAAAGCAAGCCGGCTAGCTCCAGGGCCGCCCATAGCAAAAATGCACCCACAACCGCACCTGGCAACCACATAAATGGTGGCAAAGGCCTCAATAACCAACAGCCCAAACCAAGGGCTACCGCAAGCCCGCAGCGGCGCTGTTGCAATTCCAAGGCAGATAGGTTTGGCCCCAATCGCCTCTGCAGCTGCAGCAAAAAGCGAGCTACAGATTGCACCACAGAATTGAAGCAAAGCAGGCTTCATAATGGAGCAAAAATCGTTGGCTGCCTTTAATCAACGGGGAGTGCTTGGCCTAACTGGCATAGCCCTTGGCACTGCCTTTGCTTTGGCGGCATTGCAACAACTGCTGTTGGCTACAAGGCCCAGCCTTACGGCCGCAAGCAAGCCAATCTTTTTAAATCGCAGCGCCCGGTTAGACCCTGATCCAATCAGGCGGCGGGAAGCACGCCTAATCCTGGCAACACAGCAAACCAACCAGCTGGATCTGTTGCAGGGCCAAGGCTGGGGTAGGCAAGGGGAGAGCCAGCTGCTGGCACCAGTCAGTTTGAAGTTAGAGGCCTTGGCCCTTGCCCATGGGGGCCAAGAAGCAGCAGCTCAAAAGCAATGGCAATACCTGGTTAGCCAGTTCCCAAAAGCACCACCTAGCGCTGATGGCCTCTACGCCCTGGGCCAAGCCAAGGAGTTGCTGCAACGCTTTCCGGCCCACCCCGCCGCCCTGGCAGCTGCCCTCAAATGGCAGCAAAAGAAAGCTGGCAGCCTCGGCGGTTTGCATTTAGCCCGCTATGGCAAACGCTGGCCCGGCGCTGCTGCGGCAATGGCTGAGGCCTGCATGAAGCCGGAGCGGGCACTGGCAAAAAGCGAAAAAACACTTTTGGCAACTGGCTTGCTGGCCCAGGGGGATAGGGCTGCAGCCCAGCGCTGCCTCGGCAAAACCAAAATCGAGCAAATCGAACCTAAAGAACAGCTGAGCGCAAGCACAAAAGCCTGGGAGCGCAGCAGGGAACTACTGCTAAAGCGCCAGTGGGCTAAGGCATACAACAGCCTCAGCCAATTACAAGCCAACAAACAGAGCCCACCCATCGCTGCCCGCAGTCGCTTTTGGATGGGGCTAAGCGCCTGGCAGCAGGGCCAAAAAGATAGGGCGCGAGCCATCTGGCAAAACCAATTACGCCAATATCCCTATGGCTATTACGCCTGGCGGGCCAGTGTTCGTTTGGCTGAAAAACCACCTCTGCCAGCTCAAAGCGGCCCTGGCCCATTGCCTGCGCCACTGGCAAAGTTAAGGGGCCTGGGGCTGCACACGGAGGCCTGGGAGCATTGGCGCACATGGCGTTTAGGTAGGGCAGCAGTTACACCAACCAACCTTTGGCAGGAGGGGCAACTGCGTTTAGCCGTGGGTGATCGCTGGCTTGGTTTAGCTCAACTTGATAGTGCGGCCCTCGAGGGGGCAGCGGGCAGCAAAGCTCAACAGGCCCTACTGGAGCAACAACGCCACCCGCTCACCTATGGCCAGGAGCTGGGCACTGCCGCCCGCCGGGCGGGCTTAGATCCTTTGCTTCTGCAGGGGGTGGCCCGCCAAGAATCGCGTTTGAATACAACGGTGCGCTCCCCCGCTGGGGCAGTGGGTTTATTGCAGCTGATGCCCGCCACTGCCGCGGAACTGGCGGGGGAACCCCTAACAACAGCGGCACTGGAAGAAGCAAACCTAAATGCTCGCCTGGGGGGAAGCTATTTAAAACAAATGCTCAGGGAGTTTGGAGGAAATATATTTCTCGCCGTTGCCAGCTACAACGCCGGGCCGGGGGCTGTTAAATCATGGCCAAATAACAACTTGCGGGATCTGCCAGAACTTTGGGTGGAGCAAATTCCCTATCCAGAAACCAGAATCTACGTAAAAAGTGTGCTGGGAAATTACTTTAGCTATCAACAGTTGAGCCGCCAACGAATATAATTATACTAAGATCAGCTAGAAATTAATTACCTATCACGCCCGCATCAAGTAAATGCTTGATAATCGGCCATGCATGCAAACGCAAATGCAGGGCGTTGCCATAGGATATAAAAAACATAATGAAAGACGTAAAACCAATACAGGCAAGCCAGGAGGGCGGCCAAACTTTTAATCTAACTAAATCCAACCTGGCAAGCAGCAGGGCGCAGGCCATCACTAAAATACTATCAAACCCAGGCCAATAAAGTAAATACATGCCGCCAAGCACCACAACTAAAAGGGTTACAACAAGGGTTAAAACCTTACTAGCTGCCATAAATAAAGACAACTGACGCAACACTAAATCAGGCAATGTGCAAAAAAAGGTTACAACAAACACCTGGAATAAATTAAAAATCCAAAAGGCTTCATCAACTAGCGAAGCATCAACTCCACTGCCACGCATCGCATCCTGCTGGAATCCCCAATGGACACCTAAATAAAAACTAATGATCCCCAGCAAGGTGATCATCGGCGCCCTGATCGGCAGCAATAGCAATTTGAAAGATGCGTTCATCACAGGCTCAGGCTTATGGCATCCAGGGGGCAAACCGCTATGCATTGTTCACAAACAACGCAACGGCGCAGATCGAACTGCAACTGCCAGTTTGGGGCCCCGCAGCTCAAAGCACCACTGGGGCACACACTTGAGCAGATGCCGCAATCCACACACAGTTCTGGATCGATATGAATTTCGCCTGCGGCACTGGTGATTTCTAAGCCAATACCCCTTAACCATTGCTCCGCCGCCGCTAGTTCATCTATGTCGCCAGAGAGTTCCACCACCATGGTGCCCCTTTGGTTGGGCGCCATCTGGGCCCTAATGATGCGGGAGGCCACGTCGTAATCAACCGCAAGGCGATAGGTGATCGGTTGATGCACCGCCTCCCGGGGAAACTGCAGTGTGAGCCTGCGTTTCAAGGCGAAAAGTTCAAACTGCTGCCAGCATGGCAGCGATTCATCTTTATGGCTGCCATGGGCGCTTCCGCCACCCCCGTTCAACGGGGACCCCAACTTGTATTGCTATTGGTGGCATTGCTGGTGGTGGCGATCACCTGGATCAAGGGCAGCCTGGGGCCCGGCGATCTCCTAGATCAACTGGCCCGCAGATCCATACCCCTCAATCAAGCCCTGGAAAACGGCAAACCCAGCCTGGTGGAGTTTTATGCCGATTGGTGCGAAGCCTGTAAAAGCATGGCCCCCGCAATGGTTGCCCTTGAAAAGCAACATCCTGAAATCAATTTGGTGATGTTGAATGTTGATAACCCCACCTGGCAGGCGGAGTTGCAACGCTGGCAGGTGAATGGCATCCCCCACCTACAACTATTTGATAGCAATGGCAAATCGGTGGGGCAATCGGTGGGTTTGCGCCAAAGCAGCGAGCTGCAAAGCCTTGCCAGTTCCCTCAGCGCCGGCACGCCATTGCCTCAACTGGCTGGAGTTGGTGCTGTGAGCAGCCTTAGCAATGAAAGCCAGCCGCTTCAAGAAACCTCAATGGCGGGACCCCGCAGCCACGCCTAGTTCAACTAACAAATGGGCCAACTGGTAATCCGCATCCCGCACAGCCAGGCGGGCCATGCCAGCCGCAAGTTGATTTAAAGGATCAGCTATTCCCTCTGCACCCCGCAAGCGGGGACCGAGCAAACGCCAAAGCATGCGGCTGAGCGGTTTCTGGCCTGGGGAGTGCTGATGCAGCATTACCGCAGCGCCACGGGCCATACAGGCCTCAGCATTAGCTGTTTGATGGTTGTCGGCTGCTTGGGGGAAGGGCACCAATAGGGCCGGGGTAGCGCAGGCCGCTAATTCACTAATGCTGCCTGCCCCAGCGCGGCTAATGGCCAAATCAGAGTGCTGCAAAAGCCCTGGGATTTCATTGCTGAATTCCTTTTCCACATAGTTTTGGTGCTGCAAGCTGCCGAAATCTGGATCACTGCTGCCACTGAGATGCACAACCCTGCAGCCATGGGCCAGTAGAGCCGGCAATGCTGCCCGCACCATGCGATTTAAACCCAAAGCGCCCTGGCTGCCGCCAATCACTAGCAGCAATGGCCCCACCCCTTGGGGCACCCAAGCGGGACAGGGGCTGGCTTCGAGGAAAGCGCTCCGCACGGGGGTGCCGCAAAGCAATGTTTTGCAGTTAGGCAGGGGCTGGGGAAAGCCAAGGGCCACTTTTTGGCAGTAGCGGCCAAGCAAACGGGTTACCCGGCCGGGTATGGCATTGGATTCATGCAAAACCACTGGAATGCCGCACCACCTAGCCGCCAGGATTGCTGGAGCAGCTATGTAACCACCGGTTGTAAAAACAACTGCGCACTGCTCACGGCGAATCAGCCTCATCACCGGCAAGGTGCTAGCCAATAGCTGCAGCAATTGCAGCAATTTCTTAAAACCACGCCCCTGCAGCCCCCCCGCCCGCACCGTGTGCAGCGGGTAATGGGATGGCACCAAATCACGCTCCAAGCGATCTGGCACCCCAAGCCAGCTCACCTGCCAATCGATAGGCATTCGTTCTGCCACCGCCAGGGCGGGGAATAGGTGGCCACCGGTACCGCTGGCGGCGATCAAAAGCCGGGCCATGAACTTTGGGCAAGCGCCGCCTAACTTAAAGGGAGCTAATCAAGTTTTTGTGTTTGTTTCCCTGAGGCGTTTATTCCCCCACGCCCTTGGAGCATTAATCGCCCTATTGCCCGTGGCTGCGGCGCTGCCCAGGGCAGAAGCGCGTTTAAGTGATGATTTGGTGCGCGCCCTTGAAAACGCTCTCAATAGCAATAACAGCGCAGGCCTGAGCGGTTTGCTCGAGAAGGGCCCAGGCCTTAACCCCACTGGTTTGGAAAGCCGGCTGCAATTGCTGCGTCAAACCTTTAGTGATGCCCGCTGGCAATTAAATAGCGGCCCCGACCTAAAAGATGGACGCAGCACCCTTTTAGTGAAAGTAACCGGCAACCACCAGGAGGCTGGCCGCACTTTTCGGCTAGAGGCAAGCCAAAAATTAGCGGTGCAACAAAACGGCAATAGGCTCAGCTCCCAAGAAATCCTTGGGGAGGAATCAATTTTGCGTAGTGGCAAAGCCAATTTGGCTGTAAGTGTGATCGCCCCCGAGGAGGTGCTCACAGGCCAGCGCTACGACTTCGATGTGGTCCTCGATCAACCGTTAAAAGATTCTGTTTTAGCGGGCGGAATCAGCGAACTTTCGCGGGAGGCAATCGCAAGTTTGCGCAGCCCTGACATCTCCCTTGGCGCCTTAAACGGCGGCGGTATTTTTAAAACAATTCAAGCCCCTTACAAACCAGGGAGTCAGTCTTGGGCGGTGCTGTTGATGCATCCAGAGGGCACCGTAAGCGTGAGCCGCATGGTGCGGGTGGTGGCCCGCCGTTAAAAAGTTCGTAACACTGCCGAGGCAATGGCTTGATCGGCATGGGGCCAACTTGGGTAAACAGCCCCGTGCTGATGGAAGCCCTGCTGCGCTACGAGCAGGGCATGCTGCCCCAGCAGATGCGCCATTGGTTGCGGGCAGTGCTGGAAATAAACGATGAACCACCCCTAACGGGCGAGCAACAGGGCCAAGAGGAAAGCGCCTAGGCCCACCAACCACCACCAACTCCTTTTGCCACCAACCCAACGGCGGGGACGCAACACCCCACCCTGCCGCCGCTGCCAAAACTTTTTCGACAGCTCCCTTTCCCGATCGGTAACCACAGCTGAGGACGCCTAAACGAATCAGGCGTCGTTTAGAGCTGCTACGCCAGGGAGCACCTTGCCCTCTAGTAGTTCAAGGCTGGCACCACCGCCGGTGGAGATGTGGCTCATTTTTTCAGCAACACCAACTTTTTCCACGGCTGCTACCGAATCACCACCGCCAATGATCGTGCAGCAACCCTTGCCGCTCAGCTCCGCCAAAGTGTGGGCAATCGCATTAGTGCCAGCGGCGAATTTATCGAATTCAAATACGCCCATGGGGCCATTCCAAATAACGGTTTTGCAATCGGCTAAAGCCGCTTGGAAAGTTTTAATTGAATCCGGCCCAATATCAAGGCCCATCCAACCATCGGGGATGGCATCAACCGCAACGGTTTGACTATTGGCATCGGGAGAAAAATTATCTGCCAACACCACATCTGTGGGAAGCAGGAGTTCAACTCCCTTGGCCTTGGCCTTTGCCTCTAATTCCTTAGCTAATTCGAGTTTGTCTTCCTCTACTAAACTCTTACCAACGGCTAAACCACGGGCTTTATAAAAAGTGAAAATCATGCCGCCGCCGATCAACACCTTGTCGCATTTATCGATTAAAGATTCCAACACTCCAATCTTGCTGCTCACCTTGGAGCCACCAACAATTGCGGCTAGGGGGCGCTTTGGTTCATCGATGGCACCCTGCAAATATTGCAGTTCTTTTTCCATCAAATAACCAGCCACACTTGGCTTTAGGTGGGCGGTTACACCCTCGGTTGAGGCATGGGCCCTATGGGCTGCACCAAAGGCATCATTCACATAAACATCAGCTAACTTGGCCAGCTGGGCTGCAAAACCAGGATCGTTCTTTTCCTCTTCTGCGAAAAAGCGAACATTTTCAAGAAGCACCACATCACCATTGGCCATGGCGGCCACCTTGGCTTCCGCATCTGCTCCAATGCAGCTATCGGTTTTAACAACAGTCTTAGCCAGCAGTTCACTTAAACGGGCTGCCACGGGCGTGAGGCGCATCGCTTCATTCACTTCACCTTTAGGCCTACCGAAGTGGGCAGCAAGGATCACCTTGGCGCCCTTAGCGATCAAATCGTTAATTGTTGGTAAAGCGGCGCGGATGCGGGTGTCGTCGCTGATGGCACCTGCTTCATCCAGGGGTACATTGAAATCAACCCGCACAAGCACGCGTTTTGCGCGCAACTCATCGGCGGTGAGAGCGGTGAGAGAGCGCTTAGCCATGGGATATGGGTAGGGGAACGCCGCTGAGATTAACGCCTAATCACTTGCCAGCGGCCAGTGGCGAGCTAGGACAAGGTATGTGTTGGTTCTGTGCATTCAATGTTCCGCACCATCCTTTTCCCCCTCGACCACAGCCGCACGGCCCTTGAAACCGCTGCCACCGTTCTCAAAATGGTGCAGCAACACAACAGCAGGCTCGTGTTGCTTTCAGTGGTAGACAGCAATGACACCACCATGGCCAACCCCGATGGGGTTGCTCAGCTGCTGCAACAAGCCCACGACACCTTTGAACGGGCTGGCATCAGCTGCGAGGTAATCGAGCGTGAAGGCAAGGCCGCTTTTGTGATTGGTGATGTGGCAGATGAAATCGAAGCCGACCTGATCGTGATGGGCACCCGCGGCATCAGCCTTGAAAATGACCAACAAAGCACCGCCGCCCGGGTGATTCAACTGGCCCCCTGCGCAGTGTTGGTGGTGCCCTAATGCTCAGTAGTGCCGCTCCGGCGATCCAGTGGTATCCGGGCCACATCGCCAAGGCGGAAAGAGCCCTGAATGGCCATCTGGCCAAGGTGGATCTGGTGATCGAGGTGCGTGATGCCCGCATCCCCACAGCCACTGGCCATCCACGCTTACAGCGTTGGATAAAAGACAAAAAACACCTGTTGGTGTTGAACCGTCGCGACATGGTTAGCAAGGAAGCCCAGCAGCAATGGGATGCCTGGTTTCGCGAGCAAGGCCAAACCCCATGGTGGTGCGACGCCAAGGTGGGAACAGGTGTAAAACAACTTCAACAGGCAGCCATTCGTGCTGGCCACAGCCTCAATAGCCGCAGGGCGGAGCGGGATATGAAACCACGGCCCGTGCGGGCCTTGATGCTTGGCTTCCCCAACGTGGGCAAATCAGCCCTAATCAACCGTTTAGTGCGGCAGAAAGTGGTGGATAGCGCCCGCCGGGCAGGCGTAACACGCAGTTTGCGTTGGGTGCGGCTTGGCCAAGATCTCGATCTACTCGATGCTCCAGGTGTTTTACCGCCGCGCTTGGATGATCAAATGGCCGCCCTGAGGCTTGCCCTATGCGACGACATCGGCCAAGCGGCCTACGACTCGGAAGCGGTGGCAAAGGCCTTCATCAAAATGATCACTAATTTGCAAACAACTCCAGCAGCTGGCGTACCGCCGGGGCTATTGCAAAAGCGCTACGGCTTACCACTGGCTGCTTTGGCCACTGGGGCACCTGATGTGGAGGGCTGGTTTGAAGCTGCCGCCCAACGTCACACCGGTGGCGACAGCCTGCGCATGGCAACAAAACTACTTGATGATTTCCGTGGCGCTCGCCTAGGGGCCATTGCCTTGGAGTTGCCTGAGATATGCCCTTAGCTTTCAACCATGGCTAAAGCAGAGAGCAGGTTGGAATTTGGCCAGGGGGAGGGGGAATTGTTAGCTCTCAGCTATCCCAAGCCCCTACCGATGCGGCTTGATCGCTGGTTGGTAAGCCAAAGGCCCGAACAGAGCAGGGCACGAATTCAAAAATTTATTGATGCCGGCTATGTGCGGGTGAATGGTGTTACCGGCCAAGCCAAAACACCCTTGCGCCTTGGCGATTGCGTGGAACTATGGATGCCGCCGCCGGAACCTCTGGAATACCTAAAACCAGAGGCGATGCCCCTTGATGTGTTGTTTGAAGATGCCCATCTGATCGTGCTCAATAAACCAGCTGGCATCACGGTGCATCCGGCGCCGGGCAATAAAAGCGGAACCTTGGTTAATGGTTTATTGCACCACTGCCCTGATCTACCAGGCATCGGCGGCGAAATGCGGCCTGGGATCGTGCATCGCCTTGATAAAGACACCACCGGCTGCATCGTGATTGCAAAAAGCCAAGAGGCGTTGGTGAAATTACAAATTCAAATTCAACAACGGATTGCCAGTCGTGAATATTTGGGAGTTGTTCATGGGGCACCAAATGCCGCTGAAGGCACTGTGGTGGGTGCCATTGGTCGCCATCCGGTAGACCGTAAAAAATATGCGGTTGTTGCCGATGAACAGGGTCGCTATGCCTGCACCCACTGGCAGCTACTGGAGCGATTCGGCGACTATTCCCTTTTGCGTTTCAAGCTCGACACCGGCCGCACCCACCAAATTCGGGTGCACTGCGCCCATATGGGTCATCCAATGGTGGGCGACGCCACCTACAGCCGTTGTCGCAAACTGCCGGTGGATCTAGCCGGGCAAGCCCTGCATGCGGTGGAGCTGGGCTTAAACCATCCTGTTACGGGGGAAAGGATGGTGCTTAAAGCACCCCTGCCGGAAAGCTTTGAGCGATTGCTGGAGATGCTGCGCCGGCGCTAGAAGCCAGCACTCCTTTGGGCCGCGAAAGCCAATGCCCCCGTAAAGCCCGAGTTGTAGTCGATCGCCACCTCATTAGCGATGTAGTCACTACGCACATCGGCATAGGCAAAATCGTTGGCCTGGCTGGGGCCACCTACCAGAGCGCCATAGAGAATATTTTCGTTTGGTAGGCCATTGCGGAAACCATCCCAGCCCACCCCAGAAGCGGCCCGATGGTGGGGCTGCTGAGGCGAATTATCACCATAACCAACCAAATAACTGGAGTTACGGGGGTTGTCTCCGAGGATGTAGTCGATGGTATCTGTGGCCAGCTGGCTGTAGGCGCCATTGGGATCGGTAACGCTGTCGGCGTAAACCCCAGCCAGCATTGCCGTGTTTGCGGCATAGCGGAGGGAGCCCCATTGGCTGATAAAACGCAAACCTCCAGAAGTTATTTGTACCCCATTGCTGCCGTTCACCCAACTGTTCAGCCAACCCTCCACATCGCCACGGATCTTGGCATTACCCGTGTCTTCAGCGAGAAGCACAGCGGCGCCGTAGGAGCTGTCATCCCAGTTATGGGTCCAGCCGTTGCTCAAGCCACCGATCTCGGTGTTATAGAGCTGGAGAGCCTTCTGGCGGTAGGCGCTGCCATCCCCACCGGCAGCCTCCGTGGCCCGGGCCAACCAAGCGGCGCCATAGCTGAGTTCATCTTCGTAGCCACTCCAGGAGTTGTAGTAGCTCTGCACCTCGGTGATCGAGTTGGAATACTTGCCCCTGTAGGTATCTGCAAAGCGATAAAGCGACATCGCATTACGCAGCAATTCATCGGCATAGGCGATTGAACCGTTCTCCCGAAAGAGAATTGAGGCAGAGGCCAGGGCAGCAGCACTGGCGGCGCTTACGTCGGAGCCAGGTTTCTGGGCGGTAACGGCCATGGCCGGCCGGGCAATGGTTTGGCTCTCGGGGGCGCTCCAAAGCGCATGGTCTGCGGCCACATCACCCACCTGTGCCACAAAGAAACTGGTGTTGCCGGCAGCATCGGTGCCATGGGCCTTGAGCAGGTAATCGGTGCCCCACTTCACCGCCGCCAGCAGTTCATCCAGCTGGCCGGTGGCGTTGTAGCCCTCCTTGAAGGCAATTCCCCCCCAGGCCAGGCTGGAGATGGTGGAGGCCAAGGGCATACCGAATTTGCCGTGGTCACCGGCGTCGTGGTAACCACCGGTGAGGTTGAGGCTGAGGCCCAGCTGCAGGTTGGCGCCGTTGCGATCCCCGAAGTACACCCCATCGCGGCCGTCGTTCAGGCCGGAATCACCACGCCAGGGCACCCGATTTGTGGCCTCATCGAGATCACCGGAGCGATTTGCCTCATAGAAAAGGAACGACTTCTCCAGGGCCTCGGCGTAACCAGTGCCATTGCCAACCACTGGGGGGGTTACCACTGGCGGGGTTACCACTGGCGGCGTAGGCAGCACCGTTGATGAGCTGTTGCCAAACAACTGAGCCGAGGTCAACGCACCGTCGTTGCCGATGCTGCTGCCCTGGCTGCCGTTGAAACCAACGCTCACCGAGGCCCCTGCCTTAAGCGCAGCCGCCCAGCCAGCTCCACTCAGCGTGTAGCGGCTGATCCCATTGCCCAAGGCGGTACTGGTAACAGTTGCCCCCCAAGGGGCGCCACTGATGCTGTGGGGGCTATCAAATGTGTAACTCCAGCTCTGCAGGTCTTTGCCACTGCTGTTGGTGATCTTCAATTCGGCAGTAAAACCACCCCACCAACGGCTACCACCTACCTCAACACTCAGGCCCCCATTGCCAACAACTGAGGGAGTAACTACTGGGGGCGTCACCACAGGAGGGGTAACAACCGGGGGGACCGTTGTGAAGTTGTAGCTGCTGGTGCTGCCGAAGTTATTGCCGGCCAAATCCTTCACAGCCCCCGCTGGCACCACCAACACATAGGTGCTTCCAGCCTCAAGCAAAGCCGTGGGATCAACGCTGAGGCTGCTGCCACTGAGCGTGAGCCTTGTACTGGTGGCCGCATCAAAACTTTCAACCAGCGCGCCCGTGGCTGAACCCTTGCGCAAGCTCAACGTGCCAACACCCCGGGCGATCGCTTCCGAAAAGCCCAGGCTGAGGTTGCTGGCAAGCGCCACACCTGTGGAGCTGAAGGAAGTGAGTGTGGGGGCAAGGGTATCTGCTGGTGGCGTGCTGCTGCTAAATAACTGAGCTGCGGTCAGCGCACCGTCGTTGCCGATGCTGCTGCCCTGGCTGCCGTTGAAACCAACGCTCACCGAGGCCCCTGCCTTAAGCGCAGCCGCCCAGCCAGCTCCACTCAGCGTGTAGCGGCTGATCCCATTGCCCAAG
>Ga0310333_100038_pt1 | contig 37344 bp, 41 predicted proteins | sample LakMicSRFTotalB7_FD_195547 | JGI IMG/M metagenome (GOLD analysis project Ga0310333, IMG submission 195547) | Enriched freshwater cyanobacterial communities from Lake Michigan, Michigan, United States - MI23.SRFL.Total.B7 (v2) (version 2) | ecosystem: Environmental > Aquatic > Freshwater > Lake... | reverse complement strand
GGGGGGGGCGGCGTGGGCTTATCGCCGTTGAGGCCCTCGATGGCGGAGAGCTCCAGGTTGAGGCGCATCACCCCGCAACGGACGGTGAGTTCACGACCGTCGGCGGACAGGGCCATCACCTCACCGGCCTTGCCCAGGGAGAGCACCCGCACCCGATCGCCGAGCTTGGGGAGCCATCCCTGGTGATCGCGGCGCTCGGGGGCTGGACGGTGCTGCTGCTGCAGCGATTTGAGCCGCTGACCGGCACGGCGGGCCGTCTCCCCCAGGCGGGTGGTATCCACGTCATGGCCCTGGCGCAGCCGGCGAATGATGCGGCGCACCTCCTGCTGGCCATCGCGGATGGAGCGCTCCAGCTGCAGGCGGCGCTGCTCCTGCAATTCGGCGCTCTGCTGCTTCTGCTGTTGCCAGCGCTCCAGCAGCTCCTCGTGCAGCAGTTCGGTGCGGGCCAACAGGGCGGCGGCCTCCTCGGCGGCTTCCTGCTGACGCTGGCGCTGGTTCTCCAGGCCGGCGATCACCTGGTTCACCTCCCCTTCGCCGCGGGGAGCCAGCAGTCCCTGGGCCTGCTCCAGCACCGCAGCATCGAGACCCAGGCGGGAGGCGATCGCCAGGGCGTTGCTGCGGCCGGGGATGCCCCACTGCAACCGATAGGTCGGCGACAGGGTCTCCACGTCGAAGGCCACAGAGGCATTCTCAAAGCGATCGTCGCTGTACTTGAGGGCCTTGAGTTCGCCGAAGTGGGTGGTGGCGATGGTGAGCCGCGCCCGCTCCGCCAGCTGCCGCAACAGGGCAATGGCCAGGGCGGTGCCCTCCGCGGGGTCGGTGCCAGCCCCCACCTCATCCAGCAGCACCAAATCGGCCCCGCCAAGCCCCGCCAGATCTGCACCCGCCGGCGGCAGGGCTTCGAGGATCCGGGCGATGCGGCGCACATGGCCGCTGAAGGTGGAGAGGTTCTGCTGCAGCGACTGCTCATCGCCGATGTCCGCCAGCACCTGCCGGCACCAGGGCAGCCGCGGGGTGCCGGCGCAGGGCACAAACAGCCCGGCCCGGGCCATTAGGGCCGCTAACCCCACGCTCTTGAGGGTCACGGTTTTGCCGCCGGTGTTGGGGCCGGTGATCGCCACCACCCGCAGGCCCCCATCCACCCGCACGCTCACGGGCACCACCGCTGCCCCCCCGTCGCGGCGCTCCTGCCACAGCAGCAACGGATGGCGCAGCTCCTCCAGCTGCAGCGGCGCCAGGGGATCGCCCTCCAGCTCAGGGCGCACGGCCCCCATCCACTGGCCGTAGCGGGCCCGGGCCAGGGCGGCATCCAGCTGCACCAACACCTCCTGCAGGTGCTCCAGGGCCGGAAGCTCATCCGCCACCAGCCCGCTCAGCTCCAGCAACACGGCCTGTTCCGCCTCCCGCTCCTGGCCCTCCAGCTGGCGAATGCGGTTGCCCAGGGGAATCACCGCCTGGGGTTCGATGAACACGGTGCTGCCGGAGGCGGAGCTGTCGTGCACCAGACCCTGCAGCTGGGCCGCGGCCCCCGCCTTCACCGCCAGCACCGGGCGGCCGTTGCGCTCCGCCACCACCGTGTCCTGCAGCAGGGCCGCGAAGCGGCGCATCAGATCGTTGAGGCGATCGCGGCGGTCCTGCCGCACGGCCGCCAACTGCCGGCGCAGATCCCCCAAGGGGGGGCTGGCGCGGTCCGCCACCCGGCCGCTCTCCTCCAGGCAGAAGTGCAGCCGCTGCTCCAGCTCCGGCAGGGTGCGCAGCTCCGCCACCAGGGCGGTGCACACCGGCCGCAGGGCCGGGTCATCGATCTGGCGCCGCAGCCGCCGGGCCGCCGCCAGGGTGGAGGCCACCGCCAACAGCTCATCACCGCTGGCGGTGCCCCCCTTGGCACAGATCTGGAGGGTGCGGCTGAGGTCGGCCACCCCTTGGAAACTCAGCCCCCCCTCGGTGAGGCCATCGAGGGCGATCAGCTCCGTGGTTTCCGCCAACAGGCTTCGGCTGGCCTCCAGGCTGGGGGCCAAGGGCAAGGCCAGGCAGCGCTGGCGGCCCAGCGGGGTGCTGGCGAAGCCGGCGAGGTGCTGGGCCAGCCGCGGCCACTCCAGCAGCTCCAGCGCCTCCTGCTGAATCGCCAACCCGCTCACGCGCGCACCAGAGGGATCGGCTCAGCACCCACATTGGAGGGCAGGCCGGCGGCCGGCTCGTAGAGCATCTCCAGCCAGTTGCCCTCCGGGTCCTGCAGGTAAAAAGAAGCGGTGCCATCGCGGTGGTCGTGCACCGGCCCGCAGCTGTGGCCCTGCGCCACCAGCTGGTCGCGGATCCGATCCACCTCGGCGCGATCCTGGAAATGGAAGGCGAAATGGGGGCCAGCGGCGCGGTAGTCCGGGCTGAGCAGGGCGATGCCCTCGCCGGAATCGGGCCACTGCACGTAGCACCAATCGGGTGCATCCCAGGTGAGCCGCAGGCCCAACCCCAGGTAGAAGGCCTTGGCCCGCGCCATGTCCTGCACCCGCAGGGCCACGTGGCCGAGGCGGTGCTGGCCAGCGATCGGAGCAGCCATGGACGGTGCTGTGTCTTGCCCCATTCTCGGATGCTTCGCGCAACACTGAGGCCACCGTGCGGCGAAGGGCTTGTCACCTGCCCAACCTGGACAGCCGAGCAGTTTCTGGCTCACCAACCGCGGCGTGCTGGCCCTTTGCTTCGTGGTGCTGGAGCTGGTGTTCTTCTCCAGCGATTCGGTGAGTGTGCCGGCCCACGCTTATGTCAGCGGTGACGTGGGGGGAACCCCCTACCTCTCGGTGTGGTTTGGCTATGCGTTCCTGATCCCAGCCGCGCTGATCATGCCCGTGCTGGGCAGCCTCAAGGAGCGGGTGGGTGCGAAGGCAATCGCCACACTCGGGCCGGGGCTGTTTGGCGTGGCGAGCGTGATTGGCGCCATGGCCACCGATCCGCAGTTGTTCATCACCATGCGGGTGCTGCAGGGGTTGGGGGCCGGGGTGATCCCAGCCGCCGCCGGCGGCTACCTGGGGGGGCAGCTGGGGGAGAAGTACACCCCGATGGGCAAGGGGCTGGTGGCCCTGGCCTTGGTGATTGGATCAAGCGCCGGCATCCCCCTGTCGGCCTTCATCACCTGGTATGCCAGCTGGCGCCTGCTCTACCTGCTGCTGGGGATTGTGGCCCTGGCGGCGGTGGCCGTGATCGCCAAGCTGATGCCCGCCAGCCCTGGCAACCCCGAAGCCGAGATCGACTGGCTGGGATACGGCCTGATGGTCGGTGGCTTTGGGCTGCTGAGCGTGTCGCTGGTGGTGGGCAACCAGCGCGAATGGTTCCAAAGCGGCACCTACATCGTGCTGCTGTGGCTGTCGATCCTGCTGATTGGGCTGTTCGGCTGGCGGGTGGTGCGGGTGCCGAAGCTGATCAACCTGCGCATCTTCCAGGACATCAACTTCTGCATCAGCACCCTGATCCTCAGCTCGGTGATGTTCTTTCTGTTCATGGTTTTCGCAATCGTGCCCCGATTCCTCACCGTGGTGCTCAACAACACGATCGAGAACTACGCCTGGACGTTTGTCCCCTTCGTGGGCTGCGTGATGGTCACGGGGTTGATGGTGACGCCAGGGGTCAGCCCCCGTCTGCTGGCGGCCACCATCCCCGCCAAAAAACGGCTCAGCGCCACGGCGATCCTGCTGTTTGCCCTCACCGCCCACTGGATGGCGAACACCTGCGCGCAGCAGGACAACACCAACGTGACCATTCAGCTGATGGCCATGGGGATCTGCTTCGCCCTGATCAACTGCATGGAGATCCAGATGTCGTTCTCCACCATGCCCGCCGACCTGATGACCAGCGCCAGCTCCGTGCTGTTCTTCTGCACCAACCTGGCCAAAGCCCTCTCCGGGGGGGTGAACAGTGCGATCCTCACGGTCAGCAGCCAAGGCAGCTGGGAGCGGTTTCGGGAGCAGATCGATGGCTCCAACCCCGTGCTGGAGGGTTTTCAACGGCCCCTCAGCGGCCACGCCCTCGGCATCGGAGGGGAGCGGTGGACCCAGGGATCCTTGGAGCTGATCAACCAGGCGATCGCCAAGCAAGCCGAGGTGGTGTCCTTCATCAACATCGCCACGATGGTGGGGATGGTGTTGCTGGTGCTCTGCAGCCTGCCGCTGCTGCACCGCAGCCCGGCCGCCGCGGGCGCCCCTAAGCTCCCGGCCACCCCAACCCGCCGCTGACCCCCGTGAACAAGCGCACCGTGTTGATTGCCGGGGGGGCCACCGCTGTGGTGGGGCTCGGGCTGGCTGGCTACTTCACCACCAACCACTACTTCCCCAGCACCAACGACGCCTACGTCCACGCCTACACGATCACCGTGTCGCCCTATGTGGAGGGCTACATCAAGACCATCCACGCCGAGCCCAACGCCTTCGTGAAGAAGGGGCAGCTGCTCTACGAGATCGTGCCGCTGCCCTTTCAGTTGAGCGTCGCCCAGCAAAAGCACCAAATGGAGGCGGCCATCGCCCAGAAGGCCGCCATCGAGGATCAACTGCTCAAGGCCCGCCAGGCCGTCAACGACCAGAAGGCGAGCCAATGGATCATCAACCTCAACCAGCAGCGCTACGCCTACCTGCTGCGGCAGCAGGTGGTGGCCCTGGAGAAGGAGCAGGAGTTTCAGGCCTCCAAGCTGGAGGCGCGCGCCAAGGTGAAAAGCGCCGAGCTGGAGATCTCGCGCCTGCAGAAACAGATTCGTGAGCAGGAGGCCAACATCAAGGCCCTCAGCGCCGCCGTGGGCAACGCGAAAGTGAACCTCAACTACACGCGCTACTACGCACCGATGGATGCCTATGTGAGCAACAACTTCAGCATCCGCGCAGGGCAGTACGTCAAGCCAGGCGAGGCGATGTTCAAGCTGGTGGACAACACCAACTGGTGGGTGGATGCCAACTACATGGAGTCACAGATTCACCGAATCCGTGACGGCATGCCAGCCAAGGTCAGCCTCGATATGTACCCCGGGGTGACCTTCCACGGCAGGGTGATCAACATCAGCCAGGGCAGCGGCGCCTATTACTCCCTGCTGCCGCCCCAGAACGCCACCGGGAACTGGGTGAAGGTGCCACAACGGTTCCCGGTGCGCATCCGGCTCCTGCAGACCAGCAGCCACCCACTGCGGGCTGGCGCCACCGCCCACGCCACGGTGAACACCCTGCCCTGACGGTGACGCCCCAGGGCAGCGGTTAATTCGGCAAGGTAATCGGCAGCTGCACCGGCTGATCCGGCTGCGAGGACACCGGTAGCAATTCACGCAACAGCTGGGCATAGCTGAGGTTGGCGATGGTCATCGCCTCAGCCCGCTGCTCCATGGCGGTGGTGAGGGAGCTGATCGTGGCGGCGAGATCGGTGTAGTCCGCCAGACCAAACTCGTAGCGGGCCCGCGAATCGCGGTAGGCCTCCCGGGCGGCACGGAATGAGGCGTTGGCCGCAATTATCTGGCTGAGGGCGGCGCGGTGGTCGTAGTAAGCGCTCTCCAAGCGTTGGCGGATGCCATTGCGCTGGGCCGCCTCTTCCTGCAGGGTGCGTTGTGCCGCGGCGCGGCTGGCCGCCACGGCGCCGGCGGTGATGCCGGCATCAAACAGGCGCCAGTTGAGCAACACCCCAGCGGCCCAATCGCCGCTCTGGGAGTTGAGGCCGGGGATGAAGGCGGGGCCCTTGCAGCAGCCGTTGACCTCGATCACCGGCGCCGTGGTCTGGGCGGCCTGATAGCCACCGCTGGCGTAGAGGCCAAGGCGAGGCAACAACTCAGCGGCGCGGCGATCGGCCTGGCGCAACAGGGCCTTGCGTGCGGCCTGCAGGGCCTGCAGCTGCGGGTTGTCCTTGAAGCCGCGCACGATTGTCTGCTCAAGATCCAGTGGCCAGGGGGGCTGCAGGCGCACCGTCTCCTTGGCCTCGAGGGTGACGCTGAAGGGAACGTTGATCAGGTTGCTTAGCCGCCTGCGGCCGCTGAGCACCTGGGCATCAGCCTGCTCAAGCCGGAAACGGCTCTGCTGAAGCATCGCCTGGGCCCGCAGCAGATCCACCCGGGGCACGAGGCCCACGGTTTTCATCGCCACCACCTGGTCGAGGATCACCCGATCGTTGTCGAGCACCACCTCGCGGATGCGACGCAGCTGGTCAGCGAGCTGGAGTCGGTAATAGGCCTCGCTCACATCCAGTTGCAGTTGCCGCAGCCGATTGGCGTAACGCTGGCGGGCCTCCTCCAGGTCCGCCTTCACCTGCCCCAGGGCGGCGCTGCGCTCGAAACTCACCAGCTCGTAGTCGAGCCGCAGCAGCGCAAAGCCGGCGCCGCTGTTGGTCTGGTAGCGATTCCAGCCACCGGTGGGCACATTGAACGGCGTGCCGGGGCCAAAACCCGGCACATCGGTGTTGCCCTGCCAGGCCAGATTGCCGCTCGCCAGCTGGCTGTAACCACCACCAAGATCCAGGCCGAAGATCGGGTAGAAGCGGCCCTGCACCGACCGCAGCCAGCCCTGCTGCTCGCTGACGCGGGCTGCGCTGGCCTGCAGGGTGGGGTCGTTCTGGGCCGCCAGGGCTATGGCCTGCTGCAGGTCCAGCGGCAGGCGCTGTCGCACCGCGACGGCCCCTGGCTGGGTCGGCAGAGCGGCGGGCGCCGGCGCCGGCAATTGGTGCTTCAGCTGCTCCAACTGCTGGGGGGTGGCGGCGGGAGCGGCCTCGCCCACGGGGAGCACCCGATCGAGCCGATCGAGGTCACGGGCGTAGGCCTCAAAACTGCGCAGCAGAGGCTTGAGGGCCGGCGGCGTAGCGCCGGCCAGCACCGGTTGACCGGCGCCGAACGCCAGCAGGCCGATCAGCAGCCGTCGAACCGCTGCCTCAATCGGCATCTGTGGCGCCGAAGGCATGCATCAGCGCATCACCCCAGCTGTTGATGCCCTTGAGCTGGACATCGGAGGCACCGGCGAGGGCCTAGCCATGGGCACGCAGCACAGAAGCCTTGTCGACGCTATGGCCATGGTCGGCGGCCAGGGTCACGATGTCATCAAACCTCGAGGCGACATGCAGCTTGCTGCGCAGGGCCTCATCGCTGGACACCTTGGAGAGGAACGCTTGCAGATCGGCGACGGACATCGGGCTATAGAGGGGAGGTGAACACAACGGTGCTGATCCTGACGGATCGGTGGCGTCCAGACACCGGCGAAAGCATCAGCCAGCGCGCAACCACTGAGCCGCATCACAGGCGTGGTACGTGAGGATCAGGTCGGCGCCGGCTCGCTTGAAGCAGAGCAGGGTCTCCAGCACCACGGCACGCTCGTCGATCCAGCCCCGCTCTGCGGCGGCCTTCACCATCGCGTACTCACCGCTGACGTTGTAGGCGGCGATGGGCAGTTCGCTCTCGTTGCGGAGGCGATGAATGATGTCGAGGTAGGCCAGCCCCGGCTTCACCATCATGATGTCGGCCCCCTCCTGCTCATCCAGCTGGGCTTCGGTGATCGCTTCGCGGGCGTTGGCCGGATCCATCTGATAGGTGGATTTGTCCTTGGGGATGGGCTTGCTGGCGGCGGCCCGGGGGGCGGAATCGAGGGCCTCGCGGAACGGGCCGTAGTACGCGGAGGCGTACTTGGCGGTGTAGCTGATGATCCCCACGTGCTCAAAACCCTCCTCGTCGAGGGCTTCGCGGATGGCGCCGACACGGCCATCCATCATGTCGCTGGGGCCGATCAGATCGGCACCGGCCTGGGCCTGCACCACCGCCTGCTTGCACAGCAGCGCCACGGTCTCGTCATTGAGCACCACCCCCTCATCGCTGACGATGCCGTCGTGGCCATCGCAGGAATAGGGATCCAGGGCCACGTCGGTCATGATCGCCATGCCGGGGTGGGCCTGCTTGAGGCGGCGGATGGCCCGCGGGATCAGGCCGCCTTCGTTGAAGCACTCAGCGCCGTCTTCGGTCTTGAGGCCATCGGCCACCTTGGGGAACAGCACCACACAGCGGATGCCCAGGTCCCAGGCGCGCCCCACCTCCTGTACCAGGCCATCGAGGCTCCAGCGCTGGCAGCCGGGCATGGCGCCGATGGGCTCGTTGCTGGCCCCTTCATGCACGAACAGCGGATAGATGAAATCCGCCGGGCTGAGGGAGGTCTCCCGCACCATCGCCCGCAGGGCAGGGGAACGGCGCAGACGGCGGGGGCGGTAGGTGAGCTCCATCGGGGCTGGCGCAGCGGCGGCAGGCTGGGCCGGATCCTACGGAGCGCCGTGGGGCATCCCGAGGGGATTAGGTCCAGTTGCCGCCGAGCATGTCGTCGTAGCCCTCATAGGGATCAAACTCCGCCCAGCCGGGGCTGGCCTCATCAAACAGGCCGTAGCGGGCCGCTTCGTCATCAGCGGCGGTGTTGCCGGTGGGCTGGGTGTCGCAGGTGATGCCGCCACCGGCGGCGGGCTGACAATCCGTGAACTCCACCCCGGCACGGGCCGAAGCGGGCACCAGCGTCAATGCAACCAAGAGCATCAGGAGCAACGGCATCAAGGGAGGCGCTGGGGGAGCTGCTGAGATGATGGGGACCGCCCGCAAGCCTGACAGCGATGTACACCGACTGGTCCGCCGTTGCGCTGCTGCTGCTCACCACGGCGCCGTTGCTGGTGGTAGTGGCCACCGCCGCGTTCTTTATCTGGCGCCAGAAATCCAAGCGCTGAGGTCACCCCGGAAGCCACGGCTCGGCCCACGGCCCATCGCCCGGGCCATCGCCACAGACAGCGCATCGCTGGCCTCGAACTGGGGGAGGACACCCTGGCCCACGCACTCCAGACAGGTGCGGTAACTGGTGCCATCGGTGCGCAAGACCCCGCTTCCGCCGCAGCTGGGGCAGGCGCCCTGCAGCCCATCGACAGGGGTGTCTTGGGCCCTCTGCAATCTGTCCATCACCCGCCTCGTTCTGATGGATTCAGTGTGGGGGTGATTGACCGGTTTGATCCCGAAGCCTTCCTTAAGTCTTGGAGGCGTCGCTGAGCTGCTGGCGCAAGGCCTCCAGGCTCCACTGCTGCTGCAACTCCAGGGCACTGAGCCGACTCCCCGGCGGCACCAGCCCGAGACTGGCGGCTAGAACGCCCACCACCGCCGGCCCATCCAGGCCCTGCTGGCGCAAGGGCTCGAGGCCGGCGGCCTGCTCGCGCTTGGAGAGCCGCTGACCGGCGGCGTCATGCCAGAGCGGCAGATGCCAGTAGCGCGGGGTCGTGCCCCCCAGCCGTTCGATCACAGCCACCTGCGGCGCTGTGGCGGCCCAGAGGTCGGCCCCGCGCACCACATCACTGATGCCCAGGCTGAGTTCATCCACCGCCGTGGCCAGGTGATAAGCCAAGAACCCATCGGCCCGGCGCAGCACCACATCCCCGACCTCGCCCTGGGCATCGAGCCGCCCCCTGGGGCCCAACTGCTCATCCCACAGCAAGCCACCGGGCTCAAGAGCCAGCCGCCAACTGGGCAGGCGCCCCTCCTGCGGGCCCCAGGCCGGGGGCTTGTGCCGGCAGAAGCCCGGATACAGCGGAGCCGCGCCATGGGGTGCGGAGATATCCGCCAGCATCCGCCGGCTGCAACGGCACGGATAGAGGGCACCCGCCCGGCGCAGGCTGGAGAGCACCGTGGCGTACAAGCCCCGCCGCTCGCTCTGGCGGATGAACGGCCCATCCCAGGCCAGCCCCAGCCAGGTGAGATCCGCCACGATCGCGGCCTCAGCGCCGCGACGGTTGCGAGGGGTGTCGAGGTCGTCAATGCGCAGCAACCACTCGCCGTCCTGCAGCCGGGCGATGAGCCAGGAGAACAGCGCCGTGCGCAGGTTGCCGAGATGCTGCGGCCCGGTAGGGGAGGGGGCATAGCGCCCCCGCGGACAGCGGCGGCGCTGCTGCTCCGCTGCCGCCAACCGTTGCTGCAGGGAATCAGGCAGCACAGCTGGGCGGGGGCGCAGAGGGCCAATCATGCAAAAGGGCGGCCCGAAGGCCGCCCTGAGCAGACGTTGCGGAAACGTCTCAGCAGCTGGGATCAGCCCTGAACGCGGTCCTTGAACAGCTTGCCGGCGGTGAAAGCGGGCACGCGCTTAGCGGGGATCTTGATTTTCTGGCCGGTCTTGGGGTTCAGACCCTGACGGGCCGAACGCTCACGGGGCTCGAAGGAGCCGAAGCCAAGGATCGACACCTTCTTGCCTTCCACCACCGAGTCGATGATGGTTTCGATGGCGGCGTCCACCACCTGGGCAACGTCGGTTTTGGTCAGCTCGGTGCGGGCAGCCACGAGGTTGACAAGGTCAGCTTTGTTCATCGGAGTGGGAAAGCCTCTGGGATCAGCAGCAGCCGGGCGGCGCGGGAAGTCCGACCGCCACTGGTTTCAGCGCGCCAATCGTATGGGTGTTGGCAAGGACCGGCAACCAAAACACCCCCCGCGGCAACACGGTTTTGCCACTTTTGTTGCCGAAATCAGCGCCAAAACGGCGGAATTGGGCCTCGCACCGCCCCCTTACTGGGGCTGCTGCTGTGCCAAAGCCTCCAAATCGAGCCCCTGCAACAGCTCCCAGCCCTGGGGGATGAGTGCCTCCCCCCGCAGGGCCCCCAGGCCCGCACCACTGGCCAACCACAGGGGGCGCTGCGGCGGCAGCCAGCGGCGCAACTGCTCGAGGCTGCGCAACCAGCGCCCCCAGTGAAAGCTGCGCCGATGGCGCAGCGGCGCAGCCTGCTCCTCGGCCACCGGGCTGAGCAAGCGGCCGCAGAACAGCACGGTGCCATCCCCCAGGGCGCCACCCTCGGCCAGCAGCACCGATGCCCCCGGGGTGGGCCCGGGGGTCCACAGCAGCCGCAGGCCGGGCGCCAAGGCCAATTCAGCGCCGAAGGGCTGCAGCTGCTGCACGCCGGGTAAGAGGTAAGCCTCCTGCTCCTGCACCAGCACGGGCCAGCCCAACGCCTCCTGGAAGCGCCGCACGCGGCCATGGCCCTCCCGGCTGGTGAGCAGGATGCGGCCCGCGCCGCGGCCCTGCAGCAACGCCAGGTTGGCTTCGGTGAAGGCGGGGCAGTCGATCAGACAACCGCCGCCCCCCTGGGGCCCGGGCCCATCCAGCCACCAGGCGCTGCCGCCCTGGGTGTCGCGGTTGGGGGCAAACAGCCACAGGCTCTCCAGCACCTGCCGCGCTGGTCGCCCCGCCTCGCTGGGTTGGGTTGGGAGCGATGACATGGCGAGCCAGAACCCAGGAGCCAGATCTAGCTTGTGACAACGGCCTGCAGGACCCGTTGCGCGCGATCCACCTGGGACAGTCGTGGCCCCTGGGGGCGAGCACCACCGCCAGGGGGGTGAATTTCGCCTTGGCCTCGCCGATGGCGACACGGGTGGAGCTGCTGCTGTTCGCCCATGGCGATGCGCCGGAACCGGATCAGGTGGTGGAGCTGAATCACCACCAACGCTCCGGTGATATCTGGCACGTGGAGGTGGAGGGGGTCGGCATCGGCTGTTGCTACGCCTACCGGGTGTTTGGACCGCTGCAGCCGGGCCGGCACGGATTCAACCCCTCGAAGCTGCTGCTCGACCCCTGCGCCCGCGCCATCGCGGGCTGGAACGTCTACCGCCGGGGTGATGCCATCGGCGCTGTGCCGAACACCGCCAGCTGCCTGAAGGGGGTGGTCACCGAACGGGACCGTTTCGATTTCAGTGCCGCCCCCCGGCCTCGCCACAGCTGGCAGCGCACGGTGATCTACGAACTGCACGTGGGCGGCTTCAGCCGCGGGCCCGGCAGTCCGATCACGCCGGATCGGCAGGGCACCTACCTGGGGCTGATCGAGGCGATTCCCCACCTCAAGCAACTCGGCATCACCACGGTGGAGCTGCTGCCGGTGATGGCCTTCGACCCCCACGATGCGCCGCCGGGGCGCCTCAACTACTGGGGCTACAGCCCGATCAGCTGGATGGCCCCCCATCACGCCTACCAGCACGGAGACGATCCCCTCCAGATCCGCCAGCAGGTGCGCGAGCTCGTGACCGCCTGCCACCACGCCGGGCTCGAAGTGCTGGTGGATGTCGTCTACAACCACACCTGCGAGGGCAACCAGGCGGGGCCCACCCTCAGCTGGCGCGGCATCGACGATCGCCTCTACTACCACCAGAACGCCAAGGGCGACTACCTGGATGTGAGTGGCTGCGGCAACTCCATCGCCGCCAACCGCCCCCTGGTGCGCCGGCTGATCCTCGAGTCGATGCGCTGCTGGGCCCTGGAGCTGGGGGTGGATGGCTTCCGCTTCGACCTGGGCATCGCCCTCAGCCGCGGCGAGGAGCTCACCCCCCTGGATCACCCTCCCCTGTTCGAGGAGATCGAAGCCGACCCGGAACTGGCGGACCTCAAATTGGTGAGCGAGCCCTGGGATTGCGGGGGCCTCTACCGCCTGGCGGACTTCCCGGCCCGGCGCCTGGGGGCCTGGAACGGCCGCTACCGCGACGACGTGCGCCGCTTCTGGAAGGGGGACGACAAAAGCTGCTGGACCATGGGCCAGCGCATCGCCGGCAGCCCGGATCTGTTCGGGGGGCAGCCCGCCGTGCTGGGCCGCAGCATCACCTTCCTCACCGCCCACGACGGCTTCACCCTGGCGGACCTGGTGAGCTACGACCGCAAGCACAACCTGGCCAACGGCGAAGACAACCGCGACGGCGATAACCACAACAACAGCTGGAACCATGGGGCAGAGGGCCCCAGCAGCGACCCGGTGGTGGAGGCCCTGCGCAACCGGCAACTGCGCAACCTGCTCACCACCCTGCTGATCAGCCCCGGGGTGCCGATGCTGCTGATGGGTGATGAGCTGCGCCGCAGCCAGGGGGGCAACAACAACGCCTGGTGCCAGGACAACCCCCTCGGCTGGATGCACTGGCAGCCGGATGAGGGGGACCGGGCCCTGCAGCTGTTCGTGCGGCGGCTGATCCACCTGCGCCACCACCTGGCGGATCTGCTCAACCCGGAGATCCCCCATGGGGAGGCCAAGGCGCTGCGGTTCGACCAGAACGGGCACCTGCTGCGCCAATGGCACGGCCTCAAGCTGGGGCAGCCCGATTGGGCCAACTGGTCGCACACCCTGGCCTGGAGCCTCAACGACCGCCAGCGGGGCCCGCTGCTGTGGTGCGCGATGAATGCTTACCACCAGGAGCTCTGCTTCGAGCTGCCCCGGTGCCCGGAGGGCTGGCTGCAGGTGATCAACACCGCCCAGCCGGCGGGGGCCGACCTGCCGGATCAGCCCATGGCGATCAGCGGCGGCACCGCCACCCTGCAGAGCCGCAGCCTGATGCTGCTGGTGGCCGAGCCGCTGATGCAGGGGCATCAGCTCTAGAAGCGGGCTGCGGGAATCGAACCCGCATCATCAGCTTGGAAGGCTGAGGTTTTACCACTAAACTAAGCCCGCAGCAGTACACCCGTACTGTGCGCCGGGCACCTGGGGTGCCGAGGCCCGCGTGTCCTGGATTTCACGCTGGCTGCAGCATTATGACCTGCACCCTCCACTAGCGATTTGAGCGCCCTGCCCGCCGCCCCGCAGGCGATCAACGTGGCCACCAGCGACGCCGCTGACCTGCGGGGCCGCAGCCGCCTGCGCCTGCTCCTGGCCTATGGCCTCGGGGATGCCGGCACCGGCATGGCCGCCTCCCTGATCGGCTTCTACCTGTTCATCTTCTACACAGCGGCGGCGGGGCTCCCCGCCTGGATGGCCGGCCTGGTGCTGATGCTGGCCCGCCTCTGGGATGCCATCAACGATCCGGTCGTGGGCTGGCTGAGCGACAAAACCCGCACCCCCTGGGGCCCGCGGCTGCCCTGGCTGATCGGTAGTGCCCTGCCCCTGGGCATCGCCATGGCCCTGATGTGGTGGCTGCCCCCCGGTGATCTCTGGGTGCGCTTCTGGGTGTTCGTGGCCATCTCCGTGCTGGCCAACAGCCTCTACACCTGCGTCAACCTGCCCTATGCCGCCCTGGCGGCGGAACTCACCACCAACGTCAACCTGCGCACGCGGCTGAACACGTCGCGCTTTACCGGCTCGATCATTGCCGGCCTGGTGGGCATCGTGCTGGGGGGTCTGCTGCTGCGGGACCACGACAACCCCGCCAATTACTGGCGCATGGGCCTGTTCAGCGGACTGATCATCACCGTTTGCACCCTGCTCTGCGCCTGGGGCATCGCACCGATGGCCCGCCGGTGCCAGCAACCCACCAGCGAGCGGGGCAGCACCCGCCGCCTGCTCAAGCGGGTGGGAGGCAACGGTCGCTTCCTGCGGGTGCTGGGCCTCTATCTCTTGCTCTGGTGCGCCCTGCAGATCATGCAGACCGCCGCCCTGATCTTCCTGCCGGTGGTGATGCACGTGCCGGAGGGCTGGAGCAACTGGATCCTGCTGCCCTTCCAGATCAGCACCCTGGTGGGTCTTCAGATCTGGACCACCGTCTCCCACCGGCAGGGGCGGATCCGCGCCCTGCACTGGGGCGGCGGCCTGTGGATCGCCAGCTGCGTGGGCGCAATGCTGCTGATCCCCCTGGATGCCGCCATCGCCCCCCTGGGCAGCCTCGGCAATGGCCTACGGCTGGGCGCCCTGGTGGGGGTGATCCTGTTGGTGGGGCTGGGGGCCTCCACGGCCTATCTGATCCCGTGGTCCCTGCTGCCCGATGCCATCGATGCCGACCCGGAAAAGCCCGCAGGCCAGTACAGCGCCTGGATGGTGTTCACCCAGAAGATCTGCATCAGCTTTGCCCTGTTCTTCTTCGGCAACCTGATGAGCTTCAGCGGCTACGTGGCCAGCCGCGGCATGCTGCAGCCCGACAGTGCCCTGCTGGCGATCCGCCTGTGCATGGGCATCATTCCCGCAGTGATGGTGGTGCTGGGGCTGGTGGTGATGCGCCGCTGGCCGGAGAAAGGCCTGCATCTGCAGGCACACCCCACCACCCCCTGATCCCGCCATCTTGCTCGCCGTCTTGCCCGCCGCCTTGAAGCACCTGCGCCGCCCACCCGCCTGGTTACGCCCCCGATGGCTGCAGCGCCTGGGGGAGAGCTGCCTGATCGGTGGCCAGGCCGTGGCGGCCCTAGCGAAGGGGCGCATCAGCCCCACCGACCTGACGGCGGAGCTCATGGAAGCGGGCCCCGGCAGTTTTTTGATCGTGCTGATCACCGGCCTGGCGGCCGGGACCGTGTTCAACATCCAGGTGGCCGCTGAGCTCACCAAACAGGGAGCTGGCTCCACCGTGGGCGGCATCCTGGCGGTGGGCCTGGCCCGCGAAATCGCGCCGATCCTCACCGCCACCCTGGTGACGGGCAAGGTGGCCACCGCCTACGCCGCCCAGCTGGGGACGATGAAGGTGACCGAGCAGATCGATGCGATCACCATGCTGCGCACCGATCCGGTGGAGTACCTGGTGGTGCCGAGGGTGCTGGCGATGTTGATCATGACGCCGGTGCAGTGCCTGCTGTTCTTCGCCGTGGCGGTGTGGTCGGGCCAGGTGAGCAGCACGGTGCTCTACCAGATCCCACCGGGGGTGTTCTGGAATTCCGTGCGCACCTGGATGGAACCCTCCGACCTGCCGGCGATGCTCACCAAGGCCCTGGTGTTCGGCCTGCAGATCGCGGTGATCGCCTGCGGCTGGGGTCTCACCACCCGCGGCGGCCCCAAGGAGGTGGGCACCAGCACCACCGGCGCCGTGGTGATGATTCTGGTCACCGTGTCGTTGGTGGACGTGGTGCTGACCCAACTGCTATTCGGCAACTGAGATGAGCGGCCCCGACCCCAGCCAGGGAACGATCTTGGCGCCACGCCCCTGGCTTCCCCTGGCGGTGGTGGCCCTGGGCATCGCCTGCCTGCTGCTCAATGTCTGGGCGGCCCTGGTGGTGAGCCTGCTGGGGCTGTTCCTACTGCTGCAGAGCCAGCTGCTGCGGCTCCAGTTCAGCGATGAGGCCCTGTTGGTGTGGAGCGGCAACCAGGTGCTGCGGCGCTTCCCCTACAGCGAATGGCTGGGCTGGACCCTGTTCTGGGGCCCCGTGCCCGTGCTGTTTTATTTCCGTGAACAGCGCAGCATCCACCTGCTGCCCGTGCTGTTTGATGCCACCGCCCTGCGGGAGCAGCTCAACAGCCACGTGAGCGTCCAGCCATGAGCGACGACAACACAACCCCCCAGCCCAGCGCACCGGATTCGCCAGCCGCCGCCCCCTGGCTGGAGCTGGCCCTCAGCGAACTGCGGCAGCAGCGCGATGGCCTGCAGGCGGAGATTGCGGAGCTGAGCAGCCGCCGCGACCAGCTGCAACAGGACCTCAATAGCAGCTTCGCCGGCCAGTCCGATGCCATCGCCCGGCGGGTGAAGGGCTTCCAGGACTACCTGGTGGGGGCCCTGCAGGACCTTGCGGTGGCGGCGGAGCAGATGGAGCTGGTGGTGCAACCCCTGGTGGTGCAGCCCTCACCCCTGGATCAGGCCGCCGCCCAAGCCGCCTCACCAGCGGCCGCCGCGGTGGCCTCTCCGCTGGCCGCCGCCGGCCTGTTCAGCAACGACGAGGCCCTGATCCGCGAGCGCCTGGCGGCGTTCCAGGGCCAACCGGATTTCTACGCGGACCCCTGGAAGCTGCGCCGCAGCCTGGAGCCCGGCGGTGCCGCCCTGCTCGAGGATTGGTTCCTCAGCCAAGGGGGCCGCGGCGCCCAGCCCAGCAGCGGCAGCCGCAACCGCAATGCCCTCACGGCCGCTGCGGCCATCGCCATCCTGGGCGAGCTCTACGGCGATCGCTTCCAGACCCTGGTGCTGGCTGGCATGCCGGAACGCCTCGGCGAATGGCGCCGCGGCCTGCAGGACTGCCTGGGCCTCACCCGCGAAGACTTCGGCCCCAGCAGCGGCATCGTGCTATTCGAGCGGGCCGATGCCCTGATCGAACGGGCCGATCGGCTCGAGGAGCGCGGCGAACTGCCGTTCATCGTGGTGGATGCAGCGGAGCCGGCCGTGGACATCCCGATCCTGCAATTCCCCCTGTGGCTGGCCTTCGCCGGCACCCCCACCGAACTCGCCCTGGAGGACGACCTGCTGTGACCGCCCTGCTGATCGCGCCGCTGCTCTGCCTGCTGGCGGGCTACCTGCTCGGCTCCATCCCCGCCGGCTACCTGGCGGGCCGCTGGCTGCAGGGCGTGGACATCCGCACCCTGGGCTCCGGCTCCACCGGTGCCACCAACGTGCTGCGCCAATTCGGCAAGGGCCCAGCCCTGGCGGTGTTCCTGGTGGATGTGCTCAAGGGCACCATGGCGGTGCTGCTGGCCAAGGCGGTGCTGCAACCGCTGGGGCTGCCCCTCGATGGCGGCGCCGCAGCGGTGACCAGCGACAGCTGGGTGGTGGCGGCGGGCCTGGCGGCCCTGGCGGGACACATCTGGCCGGTGTGGCTGGGGTGGCGCGGCGGCAAAGCGGTGGCCACGGCCCTGGGGATGCTGCTGGGACTCACCTGGCCCGTGGGTCTGGCCTGCTTCGGGGTGTTCCTGGCGGTGCTGAGCCTCAGCCGGATCGTGTCGCTCTCCAGCGTGGTGGCCGCGATCGCCCTGCCGCTGCTGATGCTGGGCTGGTTCCAGGACCAGGGCCTCGGCCTGCGCTGGCCCTACCTGGCCCTGGCGCTGCTCACCAGCACCCTGGTGATCTGGCGCCACCGCAGCAACCTCAGCCGCCTGCTGGCGGGCACCGAGCCCAAGCTCGGGCAACAGAAACCAGGCTCCTGAGCCGGGCCCCAGCCTGGGCCTAGGCCAACTGGCGACTGCGCTCCGCCGCGGCCAGCACCGCTTCGATCAGGGCGGAGCGCAGGCCCGCCTTCTCCAGGCAGCGGATGCCGGCGATGGTGGTGCCACCTGGGCTGCTCACCATGTCCTTGAGCTCGCCGGGGTGCAGGTTCTGCTGCTGCAGCAGAGCCGCCGTGCCCGCCAGGGTGCGTTGCGCCAGATGTTGAGCCTGCAGCCGCGGCAAACCAGCCGCCACTGCCCCATCCGCCAGGGCTTCCGCCACCAGGGCCACGAAGGCGGGGCCGGAGGAGGTGAGCGCCAGAAAAGCATCCAGCTGAGGCTCCGGCAGCTCCAGCACCTCCCCCACCTGGGCGAACAGCCCGTGCACCCAGCTGCGCTGGGGGCCATCCACCCCCTCGCCCCAGGCCAGTCCGGTGAGGCCGCAACGCACCAACGCCGGTGTATTGGGCACGGCCCGCACGATGCGCCAACCGGGGAACAGCCGCTGCAACCGCGCCAGGGTCACTCCCGCCAGCACCGAAATCAACAGGGGCGGCTCCGTGGTGGAGGCTGCCGGGGCCTGGGCCGCCACCGCCTCCAATTGCTGGGGCTTCACCGCCAACAGCACCACGGCACTGGCCCAGGCGGCCGACGCATCGGTGGAGACGGCCAACTCAGGTCGCAGCTGGGAGAGCCGTTGGGCCGAAGCAGCGCTGGCCACGGCGGCACGCACGCCGGAGGCGGGCACCAGCCCGCTCTCCAGCAGCGGAAACAACAAAGCCTGGGCCATTCGGCCCAGGCCAATCACTCCAACGTTGGTGGGGGAGAAACCGCTCACCCCACGCTGGCGCCGAAGCTGGTGTCACGACCCCAGGCGGGGGCAGGGGCGGCCTGCTGCTCCGGTGCGCTGTCGCGGGACACCACCGTGGGGGAGGAGGGCTCTTCGCTGGCGGCGGTGGTGACGGTGACGCAGCTGGGGGCGAACAGGAAGATGCTCTCGCCCACGCGCTCCTGATGGCCATCGATGGCAAAGGTGCCGCCAGCCACGAAATCCACCGCACGCTGGGCCTGGTCCGGCTCCATCATCGTGAGGTTGAGGATCACGGTTTTGCGCTCGCGCAGGGCCTGAATGGCGCGGGGCATTTCATCGAAGCTGCGGGGTTCCATCAGGGTCACCTCCGCAGCGGAGGTGGAGATGCCCGGCATGCCGATCACATTGCTGCCGGCGAAGGGATCCAGGCTCTCGAAGTCGCTGGTCAGGGCCAATGCACCCGACGGGGTGGTGCTACCCGACTCCGGCATGTCGCCGTGGTCGTAGTCCAGCTCGTCGTCGTAGCCATCCAGGTAGTCATCACCGGAGACAACGGCACGAAGGCGGGAAAGCAACGACACCTCGAATCCTCAGGCTTGCACTGAACCTAAATAGCGTCCCACATGAACACTGACAAGGGTTTCGCTCGCAAGTTTTTAAGCAAATGATCCCAATCAGGTTCGTGAACCAAACAGGGCCGAACCAATGCGCACCCAGGTGCTGCCCGCCCGAGCGGCCTCTGACCAGTCGCCGCTCATGCCCATCGACAGCTCGGACAGCCCCAGATCCCTAGCCAGGGCAGCACACTCGCCGAACAACTCCTCCCGCTGCTCGGGCCCCAGCCCCAGGGGCGCCATGGTCATCAGGCCGGTGATGCGCAGGGGCTCCAGGGCCTGCAGCTGCGGCCAGGCCTCCAGCAGGCCCTCGCGGCTGAAGCCCCCTTTGCTGGGGTCATCGCGCAATTTCACCTGCAACAGCACCTGGGGTGCCACCCCCTCTTCCGCCGCGATCCGGGCGGTGCGCTGCGCCAGGGGGAGCGAATCGACCGAATGCAGGGTGCCGAAGCGCTGCAGCACCGGCCGCACCTTGTTGGCCTGCAGATGGCCGATGAAATGCCAATCCAACGGACCCAGATCCGCCAGCGCCTCCTGCTTGAGGCTGGCCTCCTGGAGCCGACTCTCCCCAAAGCTGCGCTGGCCCAACTCCGCCAGGGTGCGCATGGCCTCGGCGCTCTGGCCCTTGCTCACCGCCAACAGCCGCGTGTGTGGCGGCAACTGGGCCTGCAGGTGCCGCAGGCGGTCGGCTGCGCCGGAGGCTGCAGTCAAGGGACTAGATGAAGGTCTTGTCGAACAATTGTCGCCAGCTGCTGTGCAGCTCGGGGCTTTGCCGCCGGGCGCGGGCCAGGTTCTGCTCGGCAATGTGGCGGGCATCCATGAGCGGAATCACCTCAAATTGCGCCCCCCGCTCCTGCAGGGTCACCACAAAAAACATGCGCTGGGCATAGAGCGTGGCGTAGAGATCACGGCCCTCGCCAGCTTCCGCCACGCGATACAGCAGGCCAAACGTGGGGTGATTGAGGTAGCGCTCGGTGTTCACGTCTTAACCCGGCGTGTCTGTGCCAACGGCAACCAATCAAAGGTCACCGTACCTCCACCGCAGCCCCAGCAACACCAACAACCCCAGCCCTGCACACCACTGCAGGGGCCAGCGCCCCAGCGGAGCGCGCAGGAGCTGATCCGGAGCGATCCAACGGCCGCCACGGGCCACCAGGGCTTCCGCCCCCTGTTCGGCCCGCAGCAGCACGTTGGCCAGCAGCCGCTCCCCCAGGGCCAGCACCAACCCCAGCGAGGCCTGCCAGCCCAGTCGCCGCAGATTCACCGAACGGGTGGCCACCGACCGCAGCAGGTTTTGAAACTCTTCCTGCACCAGGGGCAGAAACCGCAGCGACAACAGCAGGGTGAAGCCCAGCCGCTCCACCGGCACCCCCAGACGCCCCAGGGGCGCCAGGCACCAGCCCATGCCCCACACCAAACTCTCCGGCGGCGTGGTGAGCAGCAGCAGGTTGGCGCTGTGAATCACGGTGACGAGCAGGGTGGCGCTGTTGAGGCCCAGCTCCGCCGAGCGGCGCGTGATCACCAGGGGGCCCAAGGGAACGGGCCCCAGCTGCAGGGGGCCCCAGCGCACCAGCTCCCAGCGCATCCCCCGGTGCTCCGGGGCGAGCCGCAGCTCGGTGGGGGGGCGACTGAGGGGGGCCGGCTGAACGGCATCGGTGGGCAGTAACGCCGCCAGCACGCCCACCAACAGGGCCAGGGCTAGCAGCAGCGGCAGGGTGCGGCGCCAGAGGCGCCAGGGCAAGCCGCTGGCGGCGGTGATCACCAGCAACAGCCCCACCAGCGCCAGCCGCCACCAGGGGCCGGCCAGGATCGGGGTGAGCAGAAAGGCCAGGGTCCAGGCGAGCTTGAGGCGCGGATCCAGATCCCGTAGCCAGCTGCCGCTGCCATCCACGTATTGCCCGATGGGGATCTGGCGCAGCCAATCCATCAGAGGGGCATCCGCTCAGCGGCCGCGCGCCTGCTGCCGCGCCAGATCCTTCTCGGCATCGCGCTGCTGCTTGCCGCGCCAGAACAACTTCAACGGCGAGCCCTCAAAGCCCAGCCCCTCCCGGATCTGACGCTCCACGTAGCGGCGGTAGGTGTCGCCAAACAGTTTGGGGTCGTTCACGAACAACGTGAAACTCGGTGGCCGGGTGGCCACCTGGGTGCCGTAGTAGATGCGCCCTTGGCGGCCGCCGCGGCTGGTGGGGGGCGAGCGCCAGCTCACCGCCTCCTGCAGCACCTCATTCACCACCGACGTGCTCACCCGGCGGCGGTGCTGCTCCACGGCCACGGCGGCGATGGCGAACAGGCTCAGCACCCGCTGGCCCGTGAGGGCCGAGGTGAACAGCATCGGCGCCCAATCGAGGAAATAGAGCTTGGCCCGCAGCTCCTTTTCCATGGCGGGCATGGTGTGGGAATCCTTCTCGATTGCATCCCACTTGTTCACCACCACCACGCAGGCGCGGCCCTCCTCTTCAATGCGGCCCGCCAAGCGCTGATCCTGCTCCGTGACCCCATCGAGCGCATCGATCACCAGCACGCAGACATCGGAGCGCTCAATCGCCTTGAAGCTGCGGTTGATGCCGAAGAACTCGGGGCCGTAGTTCACCGAGCGCTTGCGACGGATGCCGGCGGTGTCGAGAATCTTCCAGGTGTGACCGTCGCGCTCGATGGTGGTGTCGATCGTGTCGCGGGTGGTGCCACGGATCGGGCTCACGATCGCCCGCTTCTCCCCGCAGATGGCATTGAGCAGACTGGATTTACCCACGTTGGGGCGACCCACGATCGCCAGCTGAATCGGCTCCGCCCCCTCCAGTTCCTCGGTGGGGGGCAGGTGCTCCACCAGCTTGTCCAGCAGGTCGCCGGTGCCGGCGCCGTGGATGGCGGAAATCGGGTGGGGTTCCCCCAGGCCGAGGCTCCAGAACTCGGCCGCCATCGACAGGCCCGCTTCCGGCGACTCGCACTTGTTCACCGCCAGCATCACCGGCACGTTGTGGCCGCGCAGCCATTCCGCGATCGATTCATCGGCCGCCGTGAGGCCCTGCTGCCCATCGGCGATCACCAGGGCCACGGAGGCCTCCGTCAGGGCCAGGTTGGCCTGCTCGCGGATCTCCGGCAGAAACTCGCTGTCGTCGTCGAACACCAGGCCGCCGGTGTCCACCACCTTGAAGTGGCGGTCGCGCCAGAAGCCGTCCTGATAGGTGCGATCGCGCGTCACCCCGGGCTCGTCGTGGACGATCGCTTCCCGGCTGCGGCAGAGCCGATTCACCAGGGTGGATTTGCCCACATTGGGGCGGCCAATGATGGCGACGACCGGCAAGGCCAAGGGGTTATGACGACGACTGTCCTGCTTTGACCCTACAGGCCGGCCCCTGGCGCAACAGGGCGGCGGGGGCTGGCACGGCGCAGGCGGCGGAAGCCGAAAACTTTCCGCGGGTCGCAGACTGCGACGCGCTGAGTCTCGCTAAGGGAAGGGTGTTTCTTCCCAGCCGCCCGGGCGGCCACCCGCGATGGTGGAACTGATCGCCGCAATCGTGGTCGACCTCTCCGACCAGAAGCTCTACGTCTACAACCCCCAGCAGGAGCTGGTGCGCACCGTGCTGGTGAGCACCGGCAAGGCCACCAGCCCCACCCCCACCGGCGAAGGGCAGGTCTACACCAAAGACCGCAGCGTCACCATGCGCGGCCGGGGCTACGTGGCCCCGGGGGTGCCCTGGGCCATGTGCATCACCGAAAACGGCGCCATCTGCATGCATGGCGCCCCCTGGCAGGAGGCCGCGGGCGAGGCCTTCGGGGTGCCCCGCAGCCACGGCTGCATCCGCATCCCCAGCCCCCATGCCCGCTGGCTGTTTGAAAACACCCCCGTGGGCACCCCCGTCACCATCCAGTCGTGAGCGGCTAAACCCGCCGGCCCCTCAGCGGATCGGCAGGTCACCGGGATGGCCCGCCACCGGATCGGCGGGCTGATCCAGCAGGGGCGGCAACGGCCCCTGCTCCGCCAGGGACGCACCGCGCTCCGCCAGGTGGGCCAGCAACCAATTCACCGCCGTGGCGCGGCGGGTGCGGCGCGGGTAGAGCTCACCAATCCGGTAGCCGGCAAAGCCCAGCTGCTCTTTCAGCAATTGCTTGTGCGGCTTGGCGATGGAGCGGGTGAGGGCCACGCTGGCGGGGCGCTCCGCAATGAACTGCGGCGCGAGTGGAAAGGCTTGCCCCCAGGCCTCCGCCGTGTCGGGCCCGGCGACCCAGTGGCCGGCGCCGTCGGGGCCATAGCCCAGCCGCGGCCAGATCAGCTCACACACGAAGCGATCTGTGGTGCGGTCAGCCAGCACCGCCTCCAGCAGCACCCGGCTCAAGGGGAAGGGTTCAGGCGCCATCACCTGGAGCATCACAATCGGATCACCATGATCCACACCCCACCGCTGCCTTTGGAGGCGCTGCAGCTGGCCGGCAACGGCACACCGCGCAGCCTGCGCTGCCGGGTGCTGCAATCGCCGCTGGCGGGGGTGAGCGACCGCATCTTCCGCGGCCTGGTGCGCCGCTGGGCGCCCGATGCGCTGCTGTTCACGGAGATGGTGAACGCCACCAGCCTCGAGCTGGGCCATGGCTTGATGAAGGTGGAGGAGCTCTCCAGCGAAGCCGGCCCGATCGGGGTGCAACTGTTTGACCACCGCCCGGCCGCCATGGCTGATGCGGCCCGGCGGGCCGAGGCGGCGGGGGCGTTTCTGATCGACATCAACATGGGCTGTCCCGTGAAGAAGATCGCCAAGAAGGGCGGCGGCAGCGGCCTGATTCGCGACCCGGAGCTGGCGGTGCGGATCGTGGAAGCCGTGGCGGCCGCCGTGGACATCCCCGTGACGGTGAAGACCCGGCTGGGCTGGTGCGGCCTCGACCCCGGCACCGACCGGGCAGAGGCCGCCGCGGCCTGGTGCCGCCAGCTGGAGAGCGCCGGCGCCCAGTTGCTCACCCTGCACGGCCGCAGCCGTGAGCAAGGCTTCAAGGGCAGCGCCGATTGGACCGCCATCGCCGCCGTGAAGCGGGCCCTGGCCATTCCTCTGATCGCCAACGGGGATGTGAACAGCCCCGCCGACGCCCTGCGCTGCCTGGACGCCACCGGCGCCGATGGGGTGATGGTGGGGCGGGGCAGCATGGGGGCCCCCTGGCTGGTGGGGCAGATCGATGCCGCCCTCAGCGGCCGGCCCGTGCCCGCCACCCCCGGAGCCCTGGAGCGGATTCAGTTGGCGGCGGAGCAGCTGCGGGCCCTGGTGGCCAGCCGCGGCGACCACGGTCTGCTGATCGCCCGGAAGCACATGGGCTGGACCTGCACGGGCTTCACCGGTGCGCCGCAGCTGCGCCATGGCCTGATGCGGGCCGCCACACCGGCGGCGGCCCTGGAGCTGCTGGATCAGGCGGCCGCGGGCCTGACTGCCTAGCTGTGCAGAGCGATCTGGAACAGATCGCGGCAACCGCTGATGGCCTGCACAGCCAGCAACAGGGCCATCAACAGACCGGAGGCCATGTGCAACCGGCGCCAGGGCAGGGAGCGCTGCAGCTCCGGCCGGGCGGCGGTGGAGAGCAGCAGCAGCCCGCACAGCAGCCAGCCGGCCCAGAAATGCGATTGCCAGAAGGCCGGATCCAGGGGGTTGTCGCTGAGGCGCCAGACGCTGGGCTGCAGCCCCAGGGCCAACAGGGCCAGCCAGGCGAGCAGGGCGAAGGCCGCCCGCAGGCCAGCCCGGCGCACGCGCCACAGGGCCAGCACACTGCCCAGGCATCCGGCCGCCACCGCCAGCAGCGGCAACCCCTGCGCCGGGGTCAAACCGGCCTTGGCGAAGCTCCAGAGCAGTGCCAGCAGCACCGCCAGCACCGTGCCGGTGGTGAGCCAACGGCCGTGGTCGGCGTGCTCGATCGGCACCAGATCGGGCTGCTGGGTGATGCCCAGGCGTTTTTCGCGCACCAGGATCCCCAGGCGGATCGTCGCCCCCACCACGGGATAGACGAACAGGATCATCAGCACGGGGTGCAGCAGGGCACCCCACTGGATCGCGGTCATGGGAGCACCTCCGGCCAGCTCTGGCGGACCAATAACAGTGAAAAGTAGGGCTGCTCGCTGGCGGCCACCGCCGCGGCCGGGGCCAGCAGCTGATCGGGCCATCCCACCCGCTGGGCAAACAGCGCCTGCTCCAGCAAGCCCCGCGCCTCCAGGCAGGCACGCACCCAGGGCCAGCGGCGGCCCAGTTTGAGCAGGGCCAGCACCGTGGCCGCGGCGGCGGCCTGCTCCAGCAACTGCTCCAGCTGCTCCGGTGTCTCCGGCGTGGGGCGGATCAGCAGGGCCTCCTGCTGCAGGGCCAGGGGCCAGGCCATCCCCTGGCTGGAGGCCGCCGCCGCCGCCGCCGCCGCGGCACTGATGCCAGGAATCACCCGCAGGGGACAGGCGGGATGGCGCTGGCCCAGGGCCAGCAGCACGTAGGAGCAGCTGGCATAAAGGGAGCTGTCGCCCTCACACAGCAACACCACCCGCTGGCCCGCAGCCACCTCCGCCGCCAGGGCATCGGCGGCCGCGTGCCAGGCCAGCCGCCGCGGCTCGGCCTCCACCACCATCGGAAACAGCAGCGGCAAGCGCCGCTGGCCGGGGGCGATCCAGGGGTCAGCGATGCGGGCTGCCATGCCCTCCGCCCCGGCACTGGCCACCGGGTAGGCCACCACCGCTGCGGCCTCGATCGCCCGCTGGGCCGCCACGGTGATCAGCTCCGGGTCGCCCGGACCCACCCCCACCAGGGTGAGCCCAGGGGGCTGGAGGGCGTCGGCTGCTGGCACGCGCTGGGGGCGGATCATTGACTTTCTAGGCTGGCCCCGTGCCGCAGAGCAGGCCCATGAGTCATCTGCAGATCTTTCCAGTGGATGGCGGCCCCGATCCCATCCCCTGCTTCGCCAGCAACGAGGCCAGCCTGATCCGATCCGCACTGGCCGAGCGGGGCATCGGCTTTGAGCGCTGGCCGGCCCGTGCCCAGCTACCGGAGGCCGCCAGCCCGGAGCAGATCCTGGCGGCCTACGCCGCAGAGATTGCCCGGGTGCAGGCCAGCGGCACCTACCCCACGGTGGATGCCATCCGCATGACACCAGAGCATCCCGAGCGGGAGGCCCTGCGCCAGAAATTCCTGGCGGAGCACACCCACAGCGAAGACGAGGTGCGCTTCTTCGTGGAGGGCCGTGGCCTGTTCTGCCTGCACATCGGCGATGAGGTGCTGCAGGTGCTTTGCGAGGCGGAGGACTGGATCAGCGTGCCCGCCGGCACCAAGCACTGGTTTGACATGGGCAGCGCCCCCCATTTCTGCGCCATCCGCTTCTTTGACAACCCGCAGGGCTGGGTGGCCCAGTTCACCGGCGACCCGATCGCCACGGGTTTTCCCCTACTGAATTAGCCGCCGGCGACCCCCACCGAATGCATGCGCAGGCCGTGGGGGTCGGCCAGCTCCCCCCCGAGGGCATTGCGCTCCACCAGCGCCAACTGCTCCAGCCGCGCCACCGTGGCCTCGCGGCCATGGCGCTCTTCAGCGAGCACCCAATAGAGGCCGAAGTGGCGCGCCTCACTGGCCAGCAGCTCGCCATAGAGCTGGAGCAGCTCGGCATCGGCCGCATGGGCGGCCAACAGGGCCATGCGCTCATGGCTGCGGGCTTCGATCAGCCCAGCCACCAACAGGGCATCGAGCTGCCGGTGCGGCTCCTGACGCCGCACGGCCGCCGCCAGGCTGGCGCCATAGGCCGGGGCCGCCAGGGGCCGCAGCGCGATGCCGCGGCGCTCCAGCACCTGCAACACACGCTCGAAGTGCTCCAGCTCTTCGCGAGCCAGGGGGCTGAGGGCCTCCGCCAGGGCCGCGTCGCTGGGGTAGCGGAACATCAGCTGGAGGGCCACGCCAGCGGCCTTGCGCTCGCAATGGGCATGGTCGATCAGCAGCAGATCCGGGCGGGCATTGGCCGCCTCCAGCCAGGCGGCCGAACTCGGGACCGCCAGCCACTTCACCCGGGCGGTGGGGTTCTCCAGCAGGGCCGTCATGTGGCAGCGGCGGCCCGCAGCCGCTCCACCAACCCCTGCAGGGCCAGGCCATAGCTGGTGGGTCCGAAACCGCAGATCACCCCCACGGCCCTGTCGGCCAGCATCGAGTGGTGGCGGAAGTCCTCGCGGGCATGCACGTTGCTGAGGTGCAGCTCCACATAGGGGATGGCCACCCCCAGCAGGGCATCCCTTAGCGCTATGGAGCTGTGGGTGAGGGCAGCGGCGTTGATCAGGATCCCCTCCACCTGGCCCCGGGCGGCATGGATGCGATCCACCAGGGCTCCCTCATGGTTGCTCTGGAAGCACTCCAGCTCCACCCCCAGGCCGCTGGCCTGCTGCACCAGGGCCGCCTGGATCTGCTCCAGGGTCTGGGTGCCATAAAGACCCGGTTCCCGCTGGCCCAGCAGGTTGAGGTTGGGGCCGTTCAGTAGCAGCAGGCGCATCGAAACCGCCGGCGATCCGGCCTCCACTGCCGTGATCGTAAGGAGTGGGTCCAGGGGCGGAACCACCGGCTGGTAACGTCTCCGGGTGTGGTTCGGGTCGGTGCCCGAGTGGTTAATGGGGGCGGACTGTAAATCCGCTGGCTCTGCCTACGTTGGTTCAAATCCAACCCGGCCCACCTTCCACATGCCCTTGTAGCTCAGCGGTAGAGCACTCCCTTGGTAAGGGAGAGGTCACGAGTTCAAGTCTCGTCAAGGGCTTCCAAACACCAAACGTCCCGAGCTGGCACGACGGGGTATCCATGGTGCGGTCGGTGCGATGCCCCCAACAGCCAAACGATGGGTGCCGCGGTACCCAGCGCCAGGTGCATTGGCTGTTCTGGCGGCCTTCCTGGCCCTGATTGTGGCGCTGGCCAACGGCAGCCAGCAGCCCTACGTGCTGTTCCCCGAGCTGGGGGCCTTGGCATCAGTGATCGTGCAGCGGCCTGCTGGGGCCTGGGCACGCTCCCCGTTGCTGCTGTGCCTCACCCCCTTCCTCACCGCCCTGGTGGGGGTGGCCATCACCAGGGGTCTGGACTACGGGCCGGTGTCAGTGGGGCTGGATGTGGCCCTGTCGATTGCTGTGGTGAGGCTGCTGCGCTCGCCGATCGCGCCAGCCCTGTCGGCAGGCATGTTGCCGCTGGCCCTGGGGGTCACCGCCTGGTCGTATCCCCTCAGCATCCTTGTGGGTACTGGGCTGCTGGCGCTGTGGAGCCGTCTTCCCCTGGCCCTCAGAGAGCGGCTGAACGCCACGGCGAGACCCCGCCCACCGATGGTGGAGCCCGCAGGCGAATGGGCCCGGGCCTCGACCAGCGAACGCCAGCATCCATGGCGCTGGATCCCGTGGATGGTGGTGTTTCTGGGACTTGGGATCCTGCTGATCACCGCCACGGGCAGCCGGCTGGTGCTCTATCCACCGCTGGTGGTGATGGCCTACGACATGTTGTCGACCCCTGAGGAGTGCGCCTGGATCAACCGCCCTGTGGCGATGGTTCTGGCCTGCTTGGGGACCGCCAGTGCCGGACTGCTGACCGTGCAGGTTTTGGGGGTCACCCCCTTGGCAGGGGGCATTGCGATCCTGGCTTGCCTGGGTTGGCTCGGCACTTTGGGCCTGTTCATGCCACCGGCCATCGGCGCCGGCCTCTTGCCCTTTGTGATCCATGCCCCCGGTTGGGACTATCCCTTGGCCGTCGTGCTGGGCACCGCACTGCTGGCGGTGGTGAGCCGCTGCGCCCTCCGCACCGCGGCAGCGAAGCCCTAACGCGCCGGCGCCCGCACCGGCTGGGCTCCTCCAGCTGAAATGGGGGCACCAACCCCAGGCACCATGCCGTTGCGCACCCCCGTCTCCCAGCAGCGTCAGCTGGTGAGTGATGGCCAGACCCGGCCCATGGCCTGGCGGCTGGAGCAGCTCGACCGCCTGGCGGGGGCCATCGATGCCCACGAAGCCGCCGTGTTCGAGGCCCTGGCCAACGACCTGGGCAAACCGGAGGTGGAGGCCTATTTCGAGCTGGTGGCCGTGCGCCAGGAGATCGCGCTGGTACGCAAACGCCTGCGGCGATGGATGGCCCCCAAACGCGTGCCCGTGCCCCTCAGCCTGCTGCCGAGCCGGGCCGAGGTGATCGCCGCGCCCCTGGGCTGCGTGCTGGTGATCGGCCCCTGGAATTACCCATTTCTGCTCAGCCTGCAACCGCTGGTGAGCGTCCTGGCGGCCGGCAACACGGCCGTGCTCAAGCCCTCCGAGCACGCACCGGCCACCGCTGCCCTGCTGGACCGGCTGATCCGTGCCGCCTTTGAGCCCAGCACCGTGCAGGTGGTGCAGGGGGATGGCACGGCGGCGGCGGCGCTGCTGCAGGAGCGCTTCGATCACATCTTCTTCACCGGCGGCGAGCGGGTGGGGCGGCTGGTGATGGCCGCCGCCGCCCAGCACCTCACCCCGGTGACCCTGGAGCTGGGGGGCAAGAGCCCGGCGGTGGTGCTCAACGATGCGGACCTGGAGGTCAGCAGCCGCCGGCTGGTGTGGGGCAAATGCCTCAACGCCGGCCAGACCTGTATCGCGCCCGATTACCTGCTGGTGCAGCGGGGCGTGGCCGCTCCGTTACTCGAGCGGCTGGAGGCGCGGATCCGCCACTGCTTTGGCGACGATCCCCTGGCCTCGCCCGACCTGGCGTCGATCGTCAATGCCGCCCAGTTCAAGCGGTTGGATGGGCTGCTACAGGGGGCGATCCAGCGCGGCCAGGTGGTGTTTGGCGGCCAGAGCGATGCCGCCCGGCGGCGCATGGCGCCCACCCTGATCCGGGTGGAGAGCCTTGACGATCCCCTGATGGCCGAGGAGCTGTTCGGCCCGTTGCTGCCGGTGCTGGAGGTGGAGGACCTGCAGCAGGCCATGGGATGGATCAACAGCCGCCCCAAACCGCTGGCGCTGTATCTGTTCTCCGCCTCCGGGGAATCCCAGCGGCACCTGCTGGAGGGCACCAGCTCCGGCGGGGTGTGCCTCAACGATGTGGTGATGCAGGTGTCGGTGCCGGAGTTGCCGTTCGGCGGCGTGGGCAACAGCGGCATGGGCCGCTACCACGGCGAAGCCGGCTTCCAGACCTTCTCCCACCTGCGCAGCGTGCTGCGCAGGTCCTTCCAGCTGGATGTGCCCCTTCGCTATCCGCCCTACGGCCAGCGTCTGGCCTTGATCCGGCAGCTGCTCCGCTGAAGCCATTGCCAGCCCTTATCAAAGGGGGGCTAGCGCCCACGGCTGAGGTCCGTAAGGTTTCAGCTATCGAATGTGGATACCCATGCGCCGTCGCTCCGCCACCGTTCTTGCCCTAGCCCTGCTGCTACCCCTGCCGGGTCTTGCCGGTGAGGTGTTGGTGCGGCCTGGGGACACCCTCGGTGAGCTGGCGGAGCGTTATGGCACCACCGTGGAGCGGCTGATGCAGCTCAATGGCCTGCGCGGCCCCCAGGACCTCTGGGCCGGCAGCCGCATCCGCGTGCCCGGCGGCGGCGGCAGCCCCGTTGCGGGCAGCGGCAGCGGCAACTACACCGTGAAGCCCGGCGAAACCCTCTCCGAAATCGCCGAGCGCTACGGCACCAGCGTGCAGCGGCTGATGGACCTCAACGGCCTACGCAATCCCCAGGACCTCTGGGCCGGCAGCCGCATCCAGGTGCCGGGGGCTGGCGGTGGCAGCCGCACGGCCGCTGCGGTGAGCAAAGCTGCCAAGCAGCACACCGTGCAGAGCGGCGAAACTCTCTCGGTGATTGCGGATCGCTACGGCATCCCGATGGAGCGCCTGGTGGCCCTCAACGGCCTCAGCAATCCCGATGAGCTGATGGTGGGCACCACCCTGAAGCTGCGCGCCCCAAGCCGGCCGCTGGCGGCCAAACCCAAGCCGAAGCCGGTGAGCACCGTTGCGGCCAAACCCGCCGCCAAACCAGCGGTGAAGGCCCCGGCCGTGGCCGTCAAGCCCGCTGCCGAGAAGCCCGTTGCTGAAAAGCCGGTTGCTGAAAAGCCAGTGGCCGCCAAACCGGTGGCTGCCAAGCCAATGGCAGAGCAGCCGGTGGCGGTGAAAGCCGCGATCGAAAAGCCCGTCAAGACCGCGGCGCCCGTTCAGGCCGCGACCCCCGCCCCAGCCGCCAAGCCGCTGGTGGCCGCCAAACCCGTGGCCGTGGCCGCCAAACCCGCCCCCGCCAAGGCGGCCAAGAGCGCCTCCCCGGACTGGCGCAGCTATGGGCCCCTACAGGTGGACTGGGCCAACTGGATGCCCATGGGCGGCAGCTACGTGGCCCCCAGCCTCAACAGCGACGGACAGCCCCTCTATCTGGCGATCAACTGCAACGCCAAGCGCCTTAACGCCACCGGCCAGTCGGGCGCCTGGAAAACCTGGGATGCCCCCCAGAGCGGCTTCGAGCAGCAACTGATCAACGACCTCTGCAAAGCCAAAGGCAGCTGATCAGGCTGCCAGTTTCAGGCTCCAGGGCTGCTGCAGGAAGCGGCGGCCCGCAGGTTTGAGCCAGAGCCGCTGGCTGCCGTCATCGCTTTCGCTGAGCAGGTCCTCCTGAACCAGCCGCCGCGCCAGCCAGCGCCAGCGATCCTGCTCTGCCCCCTCCTCGTCGCCCTCGGCCCGGGCCAGCGCTTCCCCGAGGCGGCGCAGATCGAGGCCACTGCGCTGCTCCAGCAGCGCGAGCAGCTCTGCCGCCGGCTCGGACCAATCCACCAGGGCGGGACGACCAAGGCAGCGGTCGCAGCGGCCGCAGGGGGACACAAGCTCCCCCACGGCCAAGAGCAACGCCTGTTCCCGGCAGCCGGGCCCCTCGGCCACCGCCTCCATGCGCCTGAGCTGTTGCTGAGCCAGCTCAGCCCGCCGCTGCTCATCGGGGTCATCGCCCGCCTCCCGAACGCTGGCACGGATCGCCCGGGCCAGGCTGGTGCGATCCCCCGGACGGAACAGCACCAGGCACTGGGCGGGCAAGCCATCGCGCCCCGCCCGCCCGGACTCCTGCAGGTAGCCCTCGGGGCTGGAGGGCAGATCGAGGTGCAGCACCAACCCCACATCAGGCCGATCCACCCCCATGCCGAAGGCCACCGTGGCCACCAGCACCGGTGAGGGGTGCTCCTGGAAATGGGTGAGGGCCAGGGCCCGGCTCTCCGGATCCATGCCCGCGTGGTAAGCGATGGCTTCGACCCCCGCCTCGGTAAGGCGCCGCGCCCAGGCCTCCACCGACCGGCGCGTGCGGGCATAGATCAACACGGCCCCACGGGCTTGCTCCAACGCCGCCAGCACCTCCGGCAGGGGGTCCTCCGGACGGCGGCGCATGGCGTAGGCCAGGTTGTCGCGGCGGGCGGAGCGCACCTGGATCAGGGGGCGCCGCAGCTCCAGCAGGCGGATCAGATCCGCCCGCACCCGTGGCGCGGCCGTGGCACTGAGGGCCACCACCGGCACCCCCGGGCAGAGGCGGCGCAACTGCCCCAGCCTGCGGTAGTCGGGGCGGAAGTCATGGCCCCAGGCGCTGATGCAGTGGGCCTCATCAATGGCCACCCCCACCAAACGGCCGTCGTCCTGCAGCTCCTCCAGCAGCTGGCGGGTGGCCTCCACCTGCAGACGCTCCGGCGCCAGGTAGAGCAGCCGCAGGCGGTTGCTGCGCACCCGGGCCAGCAGATCCCGGCGCCGGGCCGGATCCAGGCCCCGATGCAGGCAGGCAGCGGCAATGCCGCGACGCTGCAGGTGTTGCACCTGGTCTTCCATCAGAGCCACCAGCGGCGAGATCACCAGCACCAACCCACCACGCACCAGGGCCGGCAGCTGATAACAGAGGGATTTCCCCGCCCCGGTGGGGAGCACCGCCAGACAGTCACGCCCTGCCAAGAGGGCGTCAATCACCTCCCGCTGGCCCGGGCGAAAACTGCTCCAGCCGAAGTGGGTCTGCAGCGCCTGCTCCAGGGCATCGGCCGCCCCGCCCACGGTCAAGGGGTCCCCCTCAACGGGCCTGGACCATCACCGGCAGGGGCGGCGCCTCCAGTTGATCCGGGGCCTCCTCCACCAGCTGCAGCCGCACACGCTTGCCGCCGGCCAGCTCCCCGAGGGAGACGCGCATGGTGTTGCCGCTGAGGGTCTGAAGGGCATTGAGCAGCTCCCGCAGGTGGGGGGTGCTGCTGCCGCTCTCCACCCACAGCCGTTCCTGCAGACCGTTGAGCCGGCGCCAGCTGGTGTGCAGCTTGAGCACGGCCGCCTCCAGGGCCTGGGCCTGGCCCACCGCATCCGCCAGCAGGCCGAGGGCATCAAGCCGCAGGGCCTCCTGCATCGCCTTCTCCAGATCCAGTTCCCCCTGCTGGAAGGCGCGCACCGCCAGCCCCGCTTCGGAGGCCTTGCTCAGCCAGCGGGCGGTGCTGGTCACATCTTTGACCCGATCCAGCTCCGGCTCATCGCGCAGCACCTGGCGCAGATCCTCCTGCTGCCCCTCCGGCAGCTTGGCCAACTCCTTCACCAAGGGGGCCACCACCCGCGGGGGCAGCAGGTTTTCGGCGGTGCGCTGGCGGATCTCCTCCGGCAGCAAGGGGCTGGTGGCCGCCGTGAATTCGTCGGTGAGCTGACGCACCTGCTTGCGGGTGATCTGCTGGCCGTCGTTGGCCGCCTCGCCGATCATCAGCTGCACCTCCGGATCGGCCTGGGCCGTTTCCATGAAGGCCCGCTTGGAGAAGTTGTTGACGCTGGTGAGTTCCAGCACCCCCTCGCCGAGCATCTGGTCGGCGGATTCAGCCAGCTGGATCAGGGCATAGGCGCGGGTCTTGCTGATCTCCTGCTCCCGCAGCCACTGCAGAAAGCCACCACCGCGGCCCTCACCACCGCGGCGCTCCCGATCACGCACCGCCTTGAGGATGCGGCCGCGCCAAATTTCCGTCTGCAGATCAAAGCGATCACAGATGGCCCAGGCCTCCTCGATGCGGGCCAGGAACTCCATGGAGCTGATGCTGTCGCTCTCGGGATCCGGCAAGTCGAGGCTGAAGGAGGGGGCCTCGGCCATGGGGCATCGCTCAGGGGAGGTCGATGGTGCCACGTTTCGTGACGGCCCGCCGGAACCCCGGCCCACCCCAGGTACATTCCCTTTGAAAGCCACCCCTTTCCAGCGCAGCGATGGCCATCTCCCGCGGTGACAAGGTGCGCATCAAGCGTCCCGAGTCCTACTGGTTCAACGAAGTCGGCACCGTCGCCTCGATCGACACCTCCGGCATCCGCTACCCGGTGGTGGTGCGCTTCGAGAAGGTCAACTACAACGGCGTGAGCGGCTCCGAGGGCGGCATCAACACCAACAACTTCGCCGAGAGCGAGCTCGACAAGGCCTGATCCGGCCCCGAGCGCCTGCTGGGCTGAGCTTTTGATCCCCGGCCTGACAGCAGGTCGGGGATCTTGCTGTGACAGGCTGCCAGCGCCGTTCCCAGGCCCCAGCCCAACCCTGCGCCCGCGACACCGCCGTGCCTGAACTTCCCGAGGTGGAAACCGTGCGGCGCGGTCTGGAGCGCCAAGTGGTGGGCTTCCAGATCGCCCAAGTGGAGGTGCTGCGCGCCCGGGCCATCGCCGCACCACCGCTGCCGGAGCTGTTTTGCAGTGCCCTGGAGGGCTGCACCGTGACGGCCTGGCACCGGCGGGGCAAATACCTGATGGCCACGCTGGAACGGGACGGGGACGACGCCGGCCACTGGGGGGTGCACCTCCGCATGACCGGCCAGTTCCTCTGGATGGTCAGCCCCCAGGAGCCCTGCCGCCATACCCGCGTGCGGTTCTGGAACCGCGATGGCCAGGAGCTGCGCTTCGTGGACACCCGCAGCTTCGGCGAGATGTGGTGGGTGCCCCCAGGCGAACCGTTGGAAACGGTGATCACAGGCTTGCGGCGCCTGGGGCCCGAGCCCTTCAGCCCAGCGTTCAGCCCGGCCTATCTGCGGCAACGGCTGGCGGCGTCCAACCGGCCGATCAAAACCGCACTCCTGGATCAGGCGCTGGTGGCGGGGGTGGGGAACATCTACGCCGATGAGTCGTTGTTTATGGCGCGCATCGCCCCGCACACCCCCTGCAGGCGGCTTCAGGCCAAGCAGCTGGAGGCCCTGCACGGCGCCCTGGTGGAGGTGCTCACCACCAGCATCGGTGCCGGGGGTACCACCTTCAGCGACTTCCGCGACCTCACCGGCACCAACGGCAACTACGGCCACGCCGCCTGGGTCTACCGGCGCGGCGGTGAACCCTGCCGCGTCTGTGGCACCCCCTTGCGCCGCGACAAACTGGCCGGCCGCAGCAGCCACTGGTGCCCCAGCTGCCAGGTTGGATGATGGGGGGCGCCCCGACTCCCCACGTGGACGACGCCCCTCAGGCCGCCATTGCCGCTCCGGCCAGGGCCCTCACCGAGGCCATGGCCGCGATCTATGGCCGCGGCTGGTGCGATGGAACGGGTGGCAATTTCAGCTGCGTGCTGCAGCGCAATCCGCTGCGGCTGCTGATGGCCCCGAGCGGCGTGCACAAGGGGGCCGTCGCCCCGGAAGCGCTGATCGAAGTGGATGACCACGGCACGGTGGTGCGCGGCAGCGGCAAGGCCAGCGCTGAGACGGCCCTGCACCTGTCGATCGTGGAGCAGTGCCAGGCCGGAGCGGTGTTGCACACCCATTCCCAGGCGGGCACGCTGCTCTCCCACTGGGCCCTGCCCCAAGGACACGTGGAGCTGAAGGATCTGGAGATGCTCAAGGGGCTCAGCGGCATCAGCACCCACGCCTGCAGCGTGCGTTTGCCGGTGTTGGCCAACGACCAAAACCTGCAGCGCCTCTCTGCCCTGGCGGCACCGCTGCTGCCTCAGGCCCCGCAGGGGCTACTGATCGCCGGCCATGGCCTCTACGCCTGGGGCGACAACCTGAACAGCGCCATGCGGCATCTGGAAATCCTGGAGTTTCTGCTGGAGCAGCACTGGCGTCAGTTGCTGTTGCGGGCCGTGGCGCCGCCCCACACCGCCTGAGCGACGCTGGAGCCATGGCCATCACCCATCTGCTGCTGGACATCGAAGGCACCACCTGCCCGGTGAGCTTCGTGGCCGAGGAGCTGTTCCCCTACGCCCGCGCCGCTCTGCCGGAGTACCTGGCGCGCCATGGCGATGACGCCGAGGTGGCGGCACTGCTGACGGCGGTGGAGCAGGACTGGCAAGCCAATGGGCACCCGGAGGCCCAGGCCCTGCGCCACCGCAATACGGCAACCGATGCACGACCCATGGCTGAGCGGGTGATGCCCTACCTGCTGTGGCTGATCGACCGCGACATCAAACTCACGCCCCTCAAGGACCTGCAGGGCCGAATCTGGGCCGATGGCTATGGCAACGGCAGCATCACCGCGCCCCTGTTTGACGATGTGGCGGAAGCGCTGCGGCGCTGGCATCGGCAAGGGCTGGTGCTGGCGGTGTATTCATCCGGGTCGGTACCGGCCCAACGGCTCCTGTACCGCCACAGCCAGAACGGCGACCTCACCCCTCTGTTTAGCCATTGGTTCGACACGCGCGTTGGAGCCAAACAGGAGGTCAGCAGTTACGCGACGATCGCGACTGCGATGCAGGTGAGGCCAGAGCAGGTGTTGTTTATCAGTGATGCCCTGGGCGAGCTTGAAGCGGCCCATGACGCCGGCATGGCAGTTGTGCTGAGCGATCGCCCCGGCAATGCCAACCGCAACAGCGGTCCATTTGAGAGGATCAGCAATTACAGCCAGCTGCATCCAGCCCATGGCCCACAGTGAGCGCGATTGCGAGATCCTGCACCTCAACCAAACGCTGCTGGACAGCGTGGTGCGAGGCGACTGGTCGACCTATGCCGACCTGTGCAGCGACGATCTGACCTGCTTCGAAGCGGAGACCAACGGCCTCCTCGTGGAGGGGCTTCCGTTTCACCGCTATTACTTCGAACTCCCTGCTGGGAATGGCACCCCATCGCCGGTCACAGTGACCATGGCACGGCCCCATTTGCGCTGGATTGGAGACGATGGCGTGGTGCTCAGCTACACCCGCCTGAGCCAACGGCTGCAAAACGGCGATCCCATCACCGCCAGCTGCTGCGAAACCCGAATCTGGGAGCGCCAGACCGGCCGTTGGCAGCAGGTGCATGTCCACCGCAGCTGATGCACCGCCAACAATCAGCAACAAAAAAGCCACCCCTCGGGGTGGCTTTTTCTTGAGCAAAATGTTTTACCT
>Ga0310333_100037_pt1 | contig 37349 bp, 55 predicted proteins | sample LakMicSRFTotalB7_FD_195547 | JGI IMG/M metagenome (GOLD analysis project Ga0310333, IMG submission 195547) | Enriched freshwater cyanobacterial communities from Lake Michigan, Michigan, United States - MI23.SRFL.Total.B7 (v2) (version 2) | ecosystem: Environmental > Aquatic > Freshwater > Lake... | reverse complement strand
TTTGCTATGGTCGGTGTTACATCGGATCTGCTGTGATCAGCAGTGGCCTTGACGTGGATCAACTCGTATGACATACATCCAAGGTTCTGGCGGCGGCGGCGGTGGTGGCGGCGGTAAAGGCGGCGGTGGCGGTAGTGGCCAGTCGTATATCGCAACGGAGTCGGATGATTCGCTTCAGTCAGTCCAATATGGCAGTGTGCTGGACCTGCTCAGTGAAGGCGAAATAGAAGGCATTGAAGGCGGCGCTAAGGGTATCTACCTTGATGGCACACCAATTCAAAGCGCATCTGGGACTGATAACTTCACTGGTTACACAGTTGTCACACGCAACGGTACGCAAGCGCAAGCGTACATCCCCAACACAAATGGAACTGAGCTTGAGAAAGGCGTCAATGTAGAGGCATCATTTACGGCAGCAGTCACCAGGACGGTCACTGATGTTGATGTCGATCGCGTGCGCGTTACGGTGCAGATGCCAGCGTGCCGGACTATTGAAACCAACGGCGACATCACCGGCAACAGCGTTCAGATTGAAATCCAGGTTCAATACAACGGCGGCGGATTCACAACTGTAATTGCCGACACGATCAGCGGCAAGACAACCAACAGCTATCAGCGTGATTACATGCTGACCTTAAGCGGTGCGTTCCCGGTTGACATCCGACTGAAGCGTATATCAGCCGATGCAATCAGCGCACGCAGTCAGAATAAAACTTTCTTCTACAGCTACACAGAAATCATCGATGAAAAGCTGCGTTATCCCAACAGCGCACTATCGTTCCTGCGATTTGACAGCCGCCAATTCAGTAGTATCCCATCCCGTAAATACTTGGTGCGCGGCATCAAGGTACAGTTGCCAAGTAATGCCACGGTAGATACCACAACCTACCTTGGCCGCGTCACCTATGCAGGCGTCTGGGATGGTACGTTTGGTGCCGCTACATGGTGCGCTGATCCAGCTTGGTGCCTATGGGATCTGCTGACCAATACGCGCTACGGGGCCGCCATCCCAGCCAGTAGTCTTGATCGCTACGACTTCTATACGATCAGTCAATACTGCAACACTTTGGTCAGTGATGGCAAGGGCGCTCAAGAGCCACGCTTCCTTTGCAACCTGCTGCTGAACAGCCGTGATGAGGTTTACAACGTCATCCAAGAGTTCACGGCATTATTCCGTGGGATTGTTTACTACGGCGCCGGCACGTTGGTGGTCAGTCAGGACAAACCATCTGATCCGCAGTACGTCATCACGGCAGCCAACGTAATCGACGGCATTTTCAACTACTCGGGCACATCACAGAAGGCACGCGCCAGCACAGCAACCATCGGCTACCAGACCTACGAAGGCCTAGGCGAGGTTGAGTTTGAGTACGTCGAAGATGCTGCGGCAATCGCTAAGTACGGCATCATCAACCGTGATGTGAAGCTGCTCGGTTGCTACAGCCAAGGGCAAGCCGCTCGCGCTGGTAAGTGGATGCTGCTCAGCGAGCAGAACCTCACGGAGACGGTCACCTTTGCCGTCTCGATCGACAGCGGGATCGTGCTGCGCCCTGGGATGGTGGTCAACGTTGCAGACCCCTTGAAGGCCGGCTCACGGCGCGGTGGCAGGATCAGCACTGCAACAACATCAACCGTCACGATCGACAGCACCGAAAACTTAAGCATTACCGCTGGCACTTTCCCATTCCTTAAGGTGATGATGCCAACCGGATTGGTTGAAACTAGAGCGATCCTCGGCATCTCAGGCGCTTTGATCACAGTCTCACCTCCGTTCAGTGAAGCGCCCAATTCGCAATCAATATGGCTGATCGAAACAACAGACGTAAAACTGCAAACGTTCCGGGTCATTACGGTTTCAGAATCTGAACCGGGTGTCTTTGGTGTAACCGCACTGGCATACAACGAGACTATTTACACGTCAATTGAAAGCAACCTTAAAGTCACACCGCGTGACATCACAAGTCTTGGCACCCACCCGAAACCGGTAAGCAGCATCAGTGGCGTTGAGTTTCTCTATGAAAGCGGTCAAAGCGTATTGACTGGTTTTGACCTGAGCTGGATCAGTCCAGTGCAAAATACTGCTAGCTTCCGCGTTCAACATCGTCTAGGCAATAGTAACTGGATCACAACGGAAACAACGTCCCCATCATTGCGCATCGGTGACCTTCAAGCTGGCACGTTGCAGGTGCAGATCGAAGCATTAAACAGCCTTGGCAATGCCAGTGTTATATCACCAGCCAGCTTTAACTTGGTTGGTAAGACTGCTGTCCCAGGTAACGTACAAAACCTAAGCATTGAACCAATCAGCGCCAACAGCGCACGGTTGCGTTGGGATAAAACGCTGGACCTAGACGTTAAAACGGGCGGCCTTATCAAGATCAGGCACAGCTCAAAGACTGATGGCACAGGCGACTGGAGTAATTCTATTGACCTAATCCCGGCCAAATCTGGCACGCAAACTGAAGCAATCGTGCCATTGCTGGAAGGCGAGATCCTGGTCAAGTTCCAGGATGATGGTGGCAGGCAATCAACTGATGCAACAAGCGTCATCGTTGACCTACCGGAAACGCTAGGTGCGCTGCCAATTGTAAGCCGCCGTGAAGATCAGGACAGCCCGCCATTTCAAGGCACCAAAACAAACGTCTTCTATAGCGAAGAATTTGATGCACTAGCCTTAAATGGAATTGGCCTTATTGATGAGATTGTTGATTTTGATTTAATTCCAGCGTTTGACTATCTTGCGAATACATGGCCAGAAGGTAACTATGTATTTGCAAATACGCTTGATCTTGGCGCGGTCTATAGCATCGACCTAAGCCGGTATTTTGTCACTCGTGGTTTCTTTCCAAGTGACCTGATCGACAGCAGGGTGGCCGATGTTGACGCATGGTCCGACTGGGATGGTGCCGTAAACGACTCGGTGAACTCTGTCCTGTACTTACGGCGCACAAATGACAACCCCTCAGGCACACCGACATGGAGTGAATATCAGCCGTTTGTGACTGGTACGTTCCTGGGTCGAGGGTTTCAGTTCAAGGCAATCCTGCAATCAGGCGACGAATCAGAAAACATCCTGATTGATGAACTTGGCTATGATGCCACGTTCCAGCGCCGCACTGAGCAAAGCAATGGAGTCGTCGCCAGTGGTGCGGGCACCAAAACCATAACCTTCGACAAGGCATTCTTTACCGGTACAGCAGCGATCGGCGGGGTCAATGCCTACTTGCCAAGCATCGGCATCACAGCGCAGAACATGGCAACAGGCGACTACTTCACGCTCGGCACCGTGACCGGCACCAACTTCCAGGTCACTTTCCGCAATAGTGCTGGCACGGCCATCGACCGTAACTTCACCTACACCGCGGTTGGTTATGGACGTGGGGTGTAGAATGGTGCAACAATCACAGGCTTAACTTGTGGCCACGCACGATTACGTCATAGCTAACGGCACTGGCGCCGCTGTCAGGTCTGACATAAACGGAGCACTGGCCGCAATCGTCAGCCAGAACAGCAACGCCAGTGAACCAGCGACGATGTATGCCTACCAGTGGTGGGCAGATACAACGACCGGACTGCTGAAGATCCGCAATGCGGCCAATAGCGCATGGGTGACGATCGGCACGCTGGCCAGCGCCAACCTTGGACTGCTGCCATTAGCTGGCGGCACCATGACAGGCGTCCTAGCCGTCACAGCAGGCACCGCAGCACTGCCAGGCATTGCCGTATCAGGCGACCCCAACACCGGTATCTACAGCCCCGGGGCAGACCAAATTGGGATTGCGACGGGTGGCACTGGCCGGGTGTTTGTTTCCTCCGCAGGCCTTGTAGGCATAGGAACTACTGGGCCTAACACGACTCTCTCGGTAGTAGGTGGGATTAGCGGAGGAGTTGTTACTGAGACTAGCGCAATTGCTCTACCTTCTGTTGCAACCAACGGTTACTTGCGTCTTGTTGGTGCATATCAACAAGGATCAGGACGCGGTGGGACAATTCAACTAGGCGGAAGATCATTCAGTGATAGTGGAAACGTCGGTGCGTTTTTAATTAGCGCAAATAGTACGGGAAACAATAACACTACTGATTTAACAATATCTACGCAAACTTCTTTTAATAATGTAATCAGCGATATTGTAACCGTTACTGCCACAGGCCGAGTAGGGATTGGCACTACTAGCCCCAGCTCAAACCTACATGTAAGCGCAGCGTCTGGTACAGCAATTAAAATTTCGGAAACCAACAATGGTGTTAGCGGAAGCCTGCAAGCTGGATCAACCAGTGTTTCCCTAGGAACCGACACAAATCACTCATTAAACTTCTACACAAATGCTGTCGAACGCGCCCGCATCGACACCAGCGGCAGGCTCTTAGTTGGCACGTCTACTGCTATTAGCACAATCAATTACGCAGGTGGCGACCGCACTCCTAGGCTTCAGGTTGTTGGCGATGACGTAAGCAACGGAAGTTTTGCCATAATTAGAACGCAAACTTCGCCTAGTCTTTTCTTTGGAGGTGGCACTAGCGGCACTAATGTTGCATCTGGCAACGCCATTGGCAGCATTGTATTTACAGGTTATCACACGGATAAGTATTACACAGGTGCATCAATTGATGTAGCCGTAGACGGCACCCCCGGCGCCAACGACATGCCAGGCCGCCTAGTGTTCTCCACTACGCCAGATGGTCCCGGCAATAGTCCTACGGAAAGGATGAGGATTACGAATGCTGGCATTATTGTTGCAAAAACAAACAGCGATGACATTAACATTGGTGGTACACTCGGACCTTGCATTGCTTCAACTTCTCGATGTGGATTTGCTTTCTCAACTAACTCACTTCTCCCGACAAACGGCGCTGGAACACTAAGTGATAATGGTATATCTCTCGGCCTCGGTAGTTACCGTTGGTCAGTAGTTTATGCAGGCACTGGCACCATCAACACATCTGATGCCAACCTTAAACAAGACATTGACAGTCTTAGCGTTGCAGAACTTACTGTTGCAACTAATATCAAATCATTGATCAAGAAGTTCCGATTCAAAGACGCCGTTGAGGCCAAAGGCGATGATGCCCGTATTCACGTCGGCGTCATCGCACAAGAGGTGGCTGAGGCGTTTGTTAATGCTGGGTTGGACCCATATTGCTATGGGCTGTTCTGCGAAGATGAACTTGAAGATGGTTCAAAGCGTCTAGGCATTCGCTACGACGAACTTCTAGCCTTTGTCATTGCTTCCCTGTAACCGATTAGTCAACGCCACTACCCACCACCACCATGACCACCACCTACACCTGGGCCATTGCCTCCTGCGAGCGCCACACGGCTGACGGGATCGTCTTCACCGTCCACTGGACCCTTGCTGCCGAAGATGGCACCTACGCCAGCTCTGCCTATGGCTCCATCGGCTTGGAGCAGCCTGATGGCAATGTGATCCCATACGCTGACCTCACACCTGAGCTCGTCATCGGCTGGGTGCAAGCCAAGCTGGACGTGCCCGCCATCGAAGCTGCACTCCAGGCGCAACTAGATGAGCAGGCGGCTCCTACTAAGGCGGCTGGTGTCCCCTGGGCGTAGGGTGTGGCGGCTTTGGTGCCTAGCCATCGGTGAGAAGGCTGGGCGCCATGACCGTGAAGCAGACGCTATAGCAGCGATCAGAACACTGATCCTGCTAAGCTATATCAGCACCAATGCCTGCATTGTTGCTGGCGTGCTAAGGCATTGGAACAATTAAACTAATGGCATGGAAGCATCCAGCGAGCTTTACTCCTGTCGTCGTTTTCGGAGGTGCCGCGAGAAGTTGCCGTTCGCTGATTTGCTGCGCGATGAAAGCGGGCAATTGTTCTGCAAGCCGGGCATGTGCCCCAACGGCAAGAATCAAAATACAACCGATATAATCAATCTTCAAGTTGAAATCCGTAAATTACGCGGTGAAATAAAAACGCAATTAACAGAAAGGGAACGATTACTAACGCATGTCGAGAGCCTCCAGGAACGGCTTGCAGTTGCGCTTGACATCAAGGCCATTGAAACGCCCGCTGCAATTGAACGATCCAGCAACATTGATCGCAATGAAGCCGTGCCGGTACTGCTTTGCACTGATTGGCATTGCGGCGCCGTAGTAAAACCTGAAACGGTGAATGATCTTAATTCTTATGACGTGGATACATTTCATAACCGCACAGTAGCACTATTTAGAAATGCACTTAAAGTAATTACCATGCTGCGATCAACCAGCAGCATTGACAAGATGGTGGTTTTTCTGGGCGGTGACTTAATCGACAACTGGCTTCATCCTGAACAGATCCAGTTGCAGGAGTTATCGCCTACGCAGCAGATCATTGAATGCGAGAAGGCCATTGTTCGCGGCATTGATTACCTGCTAGCCAATGGTGGCTTCAGTAAGATTCTGGTTCCATGCTGCTACGGCAACCATGGCAGGACAACCATAAAGATGCAGGCTGATAATGCCCATGCAACCAGCTACGAATGGTTGATGTATCAAAGCCTGCGGCGTCATTACGGTGACAACTCGCAAGTAGAGTTCATCATCTCAAATGGCAATACGCTATATCTTGATGTACTAGGCAAAAAGCTAAGGTTTATGCACGGCGATGCAATCAAATATGCTGGCGGTGTTGGCGGTATCACAGTACCGCTCACCAAATACATCTATCGCCAGGATGTAGGTATTAGGGCAGACCACACCTTCCTAGGTCACTTCCATACGCTTACGCATGGTTCTAGCTGGACGGTAAACGGCAGCTTGATTGGTCCTACTGCCTATGGCCTGAAGCTGGGCTTTCCGCCAGAACGCCCGCAGCAGGGCCTAGAGGTAATCGACAGCAAGCGCGGCTTTACGATCAGCGCACCGATCCTAACCGATTAGCTACACTGGATACAAGACGCAATGCACCGCCAGGACCGTGATCGAGAATCTGATCGTTGGTCTTGCCTGCCTGGTCCTGGGCGGTGTTGGTGGTAGAGCATCGCGGTGGATTGAATCACGCAGCCAAGCAGACGAAAAGGCCAATATCGCCATCGTCAAGCTCAGTGCTGGTGTCGAGCACATCGCCGCTGAACTCACGGCGATCCGCGAGGACATGCGCACCGACCGCCGCGAACTGTTTGGCCGCCTTGGTACAGCAGAGCAGCGTATTGCTAGGCTAGAGGCACATCACACCCCCTGAAATGGACCGCATCGCTGAATACGTTGCGCTTGCAGTGGCGATCCACGGACTCGCGCTGGTAATTGTCAACCTGACGCCGACACCAAAAGACAACGCAGCACTGAGCAATGCTGCTCGTGTAGCCGTGCGTGTCTACCGTTTGATCGAAATTATTGCCGGTGTTGTGTCGCCCCGCGTCAAGCGATGACGAATACAAGCCCGATCACCCTTGATCAGCTTTTTCGCAACAATCGCAACCTGCCACATCAGCTTGCGGCCATCACTGAACTCGAGCAAGACATTCGCGTCAATGGCTATGACGTTGCCATGCGTCGCAGCCGTCCGTGGTTTAGCGTCTGGAGTCAAGCCGGCAAGCAATCAAATCCGCTGCCAGTGCCATACCAGTCGCAGCGGGACAACTACCGCGATGCCAACCGCACATGCTTTAGCTCGAGTTGCGCCATGCTGGTGATGGCGCTGAAACCAGGCGCCATCCATTCGGATGATGACTACATCAAAACCGTATTCAGCATTGGTGATACCACCGATGCGTCAGTGCAACTCAAGGCACTGGCTAAGTACGGCATCAAGGCCCGCTTTGAGACTGGCGGCAACCGTGATCTAATCAAGCGGCAGATTGATGCTGGCAAGCCTGTCCCCGCTGGTTTCCTGCATCACGGCAGCGTGGCCGCCCCTACTGGCGGTGGGCACTGGCTTTGCATTATCGGTTATGACGCCAAAGGCTACTGGGTCAATGATCCATGGGGTGAAATGAACCTAACCGCTGGCACCTACGGCAGTACCGTAGGATCCAAACTCCACTACAGTTATGCCAACTGGGAACCTCGTTGGATGGTTGATGGACCGTCAACAGGTTGGTGCATTATCGCATGAGGCAATACGTCCTTGAAATTGACTACACAATAGTGATTGAAAGCACGGATGATGATCCTGGAGAGGTTAGCGATAATTTTATAGCACGCTTAACAGAATTAGCAGCATCAAACGATCACATTCTGGGTCTTTCAGTTCAAGTCCTACCCATCCCGGAATTGCGTGGATCATCAAATCGACGAAACGCAACTGATCCCGAAGCGGAGTGCGAAGAACCAGTTTAGGCAAGAAATCTTTGAGGCATGGTGCTTCATCTGCGCCTATTGCGGTAACTCCGCTGATACGTTAGATCACGTCAAGCCACGCCATAAAGGCGGCACAACGACTACATTTAACCTGATACCAGCCTGCAAACGTTGCAATCGCGGTAAGGGCAGCACTAACTGGCTGGAATGGTATTCGCTACAGCAATTTCATACAATCGAAAGGCAGCAATCAATTGACAATTGGATCAAGCATTAGTCGCAGCCTGCTAAGGCCGCTTGCGTACATTGACTGCAACTTTGCAATGCCATGTCCTGTATTTTCTTGCAATTCAAGCCATGACGTAGGTTTATCATGTAGTCTACACTCAATGATGTAGCGCGTTGTTTGGTCGATGTATTGACCATAAATCTCAAACATTTTATCAATTGCATCGTTATTTTCTATTGCATCCAACGCACCGGACTGGGTTTCATCAGCTATAAAATCAATAATAGCTGATCGATCTAGCTCAGCGCCAGTTGCATCAAGGCTAGATGTTGATTGGTTACGTTGTATTGCTGTTACCATTTCATCTATTGTTATTCCTAATTCATCTGCAATTTCTCGCTGGCTTGGTAATCGCCCAAGCTGCTGCATTAGCATAGTTTGAACTTTGACGATTTTAATTATCTTTTCATGCAACGATGATGGTATGCGGATCATGTTATCATTATTGGCAATAGCGCGATGTATTGCCTGCTTAATCCACCAATAAGCATAAGTTGTAAATCTATACCCCCTGCTAGGATCAAACATATCAACAGCACGCGCTAGGCCTATATTGCCTTCCTGTATTAAATCCATCAGCATCATTGCTTTGCGTTGCCGGCCATCATATTTCTTAGCGATATTGACGACCAGCTTAAGATTTGATTGGATGAACTTATCCCTAGCGCGTCGCCCTTGCCGTCGCTCCCGAACAGTGCAATCAGGTTGCTGCATCTTTACTACCTGCCGCCCAAGCTGGATTTCCTGCTCAGGCGACAGCAGTGGATACCGCGCAATCTCGCGCAGGTATTCCCTCAGCGAAGAATCATTTGGGGACATGACTGGCGGTTGGTGATAGGTGGCCATTGTAATGACCAACAACCGCATAGCTAGTTGCAGGTATGGCACTCATCTTGAAGAATACCATCTGCCCAATCTTAAGGCCAGGCCATATCGGCAGACGTTGCAGTTGGCGGCTGTTCTTTAGTTCAAGCGTTAAGGTGCTACCATGCCAGCCGGGATCGGCATAGCCAGCGTGCAGGTTTTCGTAACCTTCGCGTGCGCGGCTTGACTTAAGGAAAAACAAGCCGGCAATATTTTCCGGCATGTTGAATGATTCCATCGTATCAGCCAGGATAAATTGCCCTGGCACCAACTCATAAGGTTGATCCCTGCTGCTTTTGCTAATGTCAACTGGGATCATGTCATGGCTGGCCGCTGATTCAATCATGATGGTATTGCCGAGTCTCAAGTCAAGACTGGCGGGATTGATCAGCTCTGGCAGATGGTTTTCAACCATGCCTTGCTCAATCAACTGGGCAATCTGGAAGTCTGAAAGGATCATGGCTTGTCAAAAAGACGGTTTACATACCAGCGGGCTTTGGCAAGTGATTCCCTGCCGCCCTTATGATTCATGCGCCAGAGGTATTTTATTGCATTGCCTTTGCAGTAACCAGCAAATTCCTCTGGCGTGAGCGCGGCTTCAATCGCATCGATGCACTCGATACCGCCTTGGCAGTAGTGCGGTGGTTGGTTGACCAAATCCATGTCAGATAACGGTACGGGTCTGGTAGTTGGGATCGTCAGGGTCTGGGCCAAAGCCCGATGCCTCGGGGTCAGCAGCTGGCGCTGGTTCAGCTGGCTTAAGGTTCAGCCATTCCCGTAGCGCGTCCCCGGTTGGCGTCTTCTTTGGCCACGCAATGAAGCGCAGCAGCTCCTTGGTGTCGGTGAACAGCATGGAGACGTGAGGCCGCCAGGCCATGTAGCTGGTGCCGTTCCACCGGTCATGGCGGCGCTCGATGCGCAGGTCGCCGGCGGTGAAGATGTCAGCCATGGCCCCACCTCTTAAGGGCAGCTCGAACTAAGTCGATCTGGCCAAGTTCGGCATCCTCGATCTCACCCGAAAGGTCAAGGATCTCCATCACCGTAGGCGGTTCCGGCGGTGGGGTGGCTAGGGCGGTGCGGGTACGGTCTTGTAATTCAGCATTAGTCTCATAGGAAGTTTGATATTGCAGTTCGTCAAGCAGCTCAGCGCACAATGCGCGAAAGTCTGGGGCGGTGGTCATTCGGGCAATGCCTCCAGTGCGCGGCGGATGGTGTCAGTGCTAATGCCCATACAGAACTTGTTGAGATCGATTTGGATGCTTGCAAGTTGATTAAGCGCCTGCTCCTTCAGACTCGGCGGTTTCGGGCGGCGGGCGGCGCGTATGCGGTAGACCAGTTGCCTGCGTTGATGCTTAGTGCCACAACACAGTGCAGTTAAAGCAATAGAGCAACACGCCTCTAGCTCCTGGTCGGCACCCCATTGGGCGGCAGCGGTGGCGATGTTCTGGAGCCGGTTGGCCGTGATGGTAATGGACGTCTGCTCAAGTGGACCCCATGGGTAGTCGTCTGAGCACAACCACTGCTTCACCAGCTCCGGCGGTGGTGTGATCGGGTGTTCCATCAGTATTCAATCCCCACGCGAGCAATGCCATCAAGCGGCACACCAAGGCGATAGGCAGCACCTGCTGACAGGTCGATGCTGTTGCAGTCGCAACGGTCACGGATTGGCACTACCAGCGATCGACCGCGGTGGGTGACGGTGACGCGGGTGCCGCAGGGGAGCCAAGGGTGGGCTGCGCTGATGCCCCAGTGCTGGTAGGCGCGGCCAGTGCAGTAGTCGGGGCGGCCTGCATACCAGGGGTCATAGACCGTGGCCGTGACGGTGCGAGCCTGGACCGGTGCGGCAAGCATGGCCAGCAGTAATAGAAGTCGCTTCATTCGGGAGTTGAGTAAGGAACAAGTTTGAACATGCGGGTTTCTGTGACGCCAGGCAGATGCAGCAGGCGGGTGACGGTCACCTTGGGGAAGTCGTCTGGAGTGGAAACCAGATCAATTCGGGTGACCATCGATTCCGGATCAATACCAAGGAAATTCAGCAGTGCCAAGTTGGTTTCGTGCATGGTCATGCCCACTTCCCCAGCAGGTGGCGGCGGCATACGGCAATCGCCTGATGCGCCTGCTTGGCGGTCATCACTGAACCGGTGTCATCGATGGCTTGGCACACATCAGCGTGCAACTGGTCGTAGTCGGCATCACGGAAGTTAGGGCCGATCTCAGAGCAAAACTCTTGCCAGAGACCGGTGTAAGTGCCGCATGTACGGCCGCTTTTGGCGTACAGCGCATCCATCATGATGGTGCGTTGTAGATCAAGCTGATGCGGTTTCATGGATGGTGTAAGTACGGGTGAGCTTTGACCATTGAAGCGTGTGGCCTTCGATTAGTATTTCTGCTGTTTGCAGCGTGTACCACCGATGGCCGCAATCCAAACAATGACGGCGACGGATGAAGTCACCGTCAGTTGTTGGCTTGCGCAAGATTACTTCGTTGTATCTTGTTTTACACTTTGGGCATTCTGGGCATCCGATAAGCATAAGACGTATTTAGCAAATGCCGTATGCGTCATGATTGCATGGGCGCCAGGGTTGAATGGATAGGATTGCTTCCACCATTCAATAAAGATAGCTTCGTAGTCCATTAGAACGCATCGTGTGCCTCATCCATTTTAGGACGCGGCAGGAACTCAAACCGCGCAACCGACATGGAATGCTTACTGCGTTTTGTGCCGCTGTCTTTATCCATCCATTCATTACGGCGAATGTTGCCGGTAACGAATAGGCTATCACCTTTCTTGAGCTTGTCATAAACAATCTCGGCGCTTTTACCCCAGATTTCTACATCAATAGCATTGTTGATGTAGTTACCATCTTTATCCTTACCTTCGGCAATACCACCGGCAAAGTTGACGACAACATTACCGCTGTCAAATGATTTCAGTTGTGGGTCGCTGATGATGCGAACAACACCGGAAGCATAAAGGCTCATGGATCAATCCTCAAAAAGGTCGGTGATGGCAGACTCGCGTTCCACCATTAGGGCTAGCAGTTGGTCGTGTTGGTGTTGGGTGATGTCACCCGCCGCCAAACGAGCCGCCATCTTAGCTGGTATAGCAGCCAATTCATCCAACGTCTGTGCCTTCGCTATGGCGGCCTTGCCGGCGGTAAACGTGGCGCTAGTGCCCTTAGGCGCAGCAGCAGGCAGAGCAGCCTTAGGGGCAGCCACAGGTGTCACTGTGACCTCTTCCGCCTGCTCCATTTCGTCGGTGGTGTAGACGCCTGAGAGGTTGGCGGGAAAAGCCTTCCTGAGTGCAAGGGCCTCAGCGCATTTGGCGATCATCGCGGCTGGCATCTTGGACCACAGGCCTTGGCCGGCGTTGTAGTCCGCAAACCGCGCCACACCAATAAACGCATGGCTACTGCCCTTGCGGTAAATGATCGTCTTGGCCGCAGCAGGTGGCGTATTGCCAAGCCATACGTCCTGCCATGCACCATCAGCGCCACACCAGTACGTCTCGGAGCCATCAAGCTGGCCAGTGCGTTCAGCGATAGCACGCAGGCCGTCGATGCCGGCTTGGATGGTCATCTTGCCGCCACGCTTGATGGCGTAGATCTGTTTACTGAACGGATCTAGCCCAGTGCGTTGGCAGGCATAGGCAAAGAGCTTCAGCTCATCACCGCTGCATCCGGGTGCAATGGTGCTGCTAATCAGTTGCGTTTGCTCTGGTGTCCAGGTGGTTAGGTTGCTCATTAGAAATCATCTGGCGACAGGGCCAGCTCTGGTGTGTTTTGCGCCCAGCGGGGAAGGCTAAGCGTTTGGATCTGGTCGGTGTAACCGGGCCAGGCCTGAGCATCCTTGCAGTTAGCAATTGCTTGCAGGTTACTTTGTTGCAATTGTTCACCAACTGCAACAGCATCAGCATCAAGCTCATATACCGCAACGGCATAGGGGAAGGTTTTCTCTACCGCAAGGAAGATAAACCGATCTGCAATATGCGATTGCAGGTAATGCGCCTGCTGCACGTGGTAGCGATATTGCGCAACGGATCGCGCAAAAGAATCACCGCTGGCGTCTGTTGTGGTCTTTAGGTCAACGATCGTTAACCCATTGATCCAATCCGGGCGGCACTTACACCGCAGGCCGGTAGCAGGATCATCCCACCAAACGCTTTGTTCGGCAAGGCCAACGCTTAGCAGTTCAGCGGCAACCGGATGGCTGCGCACTGATACGGCCATTGCCAGCGCTAGGTCCATGTCGGATCCTGTTACTGCCTCAATGCCCTTTGCATCAAGCTCCAGCGCCATTTCTTTGCCTGCTTTGGTATTACGCGGCAGGCAGACGGCATAGCGCTTGTGAAGCTCCTCTGGCTCCAGCACGGCGCAATGCACCAAGCTGCCGAGACGCATTGCAGCAGTAGGTTCTATCTGCTGGCGTTGCGGGTCAAGGTAACGGCTCCAGTAATGTTGCGGGCTTTTTGCGATAGCGTGCAGGTGACTGGCGCTTACTGCTGGGTCGGCGTGGTATTGCTCGTTGGATAGGGTCATTTCTGGCACGCTGCAATGATGCCAGCCTTGCAATCTATTTCGGTCATTTGAGACAACGTATGGTTTGTGGTGATGCAGAACAATGCAGCCATCAGGATGATGAATGCAGCAGTTGATGCTCGATCGCGTTTAGTCATTGCTCTTGGTGTGGGGTGAATGGTTGAGGGTTGACACGCCTAACCGCACTGTTATCCCTCAGGTTTATCAGCGGGGAAAAATACTGCCAGTGGCTTTGTAATGATCCAAGGCACGATGCAAGTGATATTGAGCGCACTGGTAAGTGGTGGCAGAACACCAGTGAGGCACGTAGTAGCTGCCGGGTGTAACGCCTTTTTGAATGGATGGAGCAGTCATTGCGGTTTGCTTGGGGTAAATGAGTGGGGCCCGAAGGCCCTTGCAGTGGCGATCAGTGAGCGCCGACTACCAGCAGGATCGACATGATGCCCAGCAGGCACCAGAGGATTAGCTGCCGTTCCTGTAGAGCGGTGATCCGCTCAGCTTGGGTTTCGATCAGCTCCATAGAGGCGTCGATGATCTCGGCCTTGGTGCTGGCGGCGGTAATGTTTGTCATTGCTCTAGATGTGGGGTGGATTGCCAGATTGGGTGCGGCTCTGGCGGGCCGCGTAGGTCAGGCGATGCGCGTCCAGCCTTGGGACAGCAGACTGGTCCAAATGTTTCGTGCATTGCCGGTGTAGTGGTGCCAGCGACCGGCATAACGAAAAGATTCAGGCCGCTTGGGGAAGTTTTCCCAACGCTGAATTTCAACCGTATCAGTGAAAGCCAAGAACTTCATTCTCTCGGTGCCGGCTGCATTCTGAAGGATTGGATAGGTCATTGCTCTCGGGTTGGGGTGGAAGCTCTCGCCTCCTGTCCCCATATCCTACAGGCACTGCTGCCAGTGTCAACCCCTGCCAGTCGCATCTCGTAACAATCCCTCGGCATCGGCCACAGACCGCGCCACACCAGCGATCCCGCCTGCGGTTTCGACTGCTGCCAGCCACTGCCGCTGCTCTGGTGTCAGGCGGCCTGTAGGCGTCTTGACCTCAATGCTCGTGAATACCGCCACCTGCTGACCGACCATCTCCGCGGTGATCGTGCGCGTTGTCCAGCCGATCAGGTCGGCGCTGCCCTTGCACAAGCCAAAGCTGACCGGGCGGCCATGCTGGTCCTTGAGCACTCCGGTGTTGTTGCGGAATAGCCGCGTGGCGCCAGTGCCGCACGCTAGACGGATGTGTTGTTGGATGTGTTGCTCGCTGGTCATCCCACCCTCCTGGTTTGCCGTGCAGCCATTATGTGCTTTGCCCAGCCTGGTTTGTAGCCGCGTTGCCGTTCAAGGCGTAGCAGGTCTTCCATACTGCGGGCGCCACCCACTTCGGCGCGTTTACGGCGCAGCTCGGCGGTGATCTCCACCAACTCACCGCTGGCCTCCTGCAACTCCCGCGCCTCAGTGGTGAACTCATGGCCGCATTCGCCGCATACCTGCGCCGTGGTTGCATTTGCAGCAAAGCACCTCGGGCACATGCGCACGCTTGGCGCTGCATCGCGTTTGCGTTTGTCGCGGCCTTCTAGCGTCCAGTTGCGTTCCTCAGTCGGTAGGCCGTGGCGCTGTACGTTGCCGACGTGATCGAGAATAATTGCCGCGGAGCCGTCAGCCTTTGGCCTGAGGCACCGGCCTACCTGCTGTAGGTACATCGTCACCGATGCTGTAGGTCGCAGCAGAATCGCTGCATTGATGCTCGGTACATCAACGCCTTCGCTCAGCATTTCGCAGTAGGTCACTACCTTGATGATGCCTTTAGCCAGGTCGCTAAAGATCTGCTCCTGGTCATCCTCACCGCAACCGCCAGTGATCGCCCGTGCCGGGATGTCTGCTGCATTGAACCGTGCCGCCATTGCATCAGCAAACTCCACACTGACGCATGACACCAGCGCCGTACCTGGCGCCACGATCTTCAGGTAGTGCTCAACCGCATCACCATGGATCTTCGCCTGCTCTAATGCTGCTGCCGCTTCGCGCATGTCAAACTCACCGCGCACCTTACGCAGCTTGCTTGCATCCATCGTGGTCGGCGGGCAAAAGATCCGTGCCTTTGCCAGGAAGCCTTGATCGGTCAACCACTGCGGTGTAGGCCCGATCACCAGATCATCAAACACCTCGACTAGGCCGCGGCCATCAAGACGTTGCGGGCTGGCCGTCTTGCCGATCAGGTACGCATCAGGCCAATGGCCTACCACCTGACCCCATTGGTTATCGCGGGTCAGGTGATGCGCTTCGTCGATGATGATCAGATCCGGCGGCTGCAACTTATCCAGCCGCCGAACGACCGTCTGCACGCTGCCTACGGCAACACCATGGCCACGTTGGTGCCGGCCTGGCACGATCACATCATGCTCGATACCCCAACTGCCTACCGTACGGCTTAGCTGGTTGATGAGCCGCCGACGATGCGCCAGCAGCAGCACACGCCGACCCTTAGCGGCTGCTGCATGGATGATCGCAGCAATCACAACAGACTTACCCGCACCAGTCGGCATCACGGCGCATACCCTACGGTGACGCCGCATTGACTGGCGGATCTGGTCTAGGAGCTGGGTTTGGTATGGGCGGAGGTTCATCAGTCCATACCCTTAACATCAAACAACTCAGCCTGATCAGGCGCTCGGGTGTCCTCTACTGCTATTTCCATGTTCTTGATTGCCTGTTTGAAGTAAGACTCCTTAAGCTCAATTCCAATACCACGGCGGCCTAATTGCACCGCGCCATAAACCTCACTACCAACGCCCATGAATGGAGTCAACACCGTTTCGCCAGGGTTGGAGCGCAAGCATATGGCACGGTCAATTACATCAAGCTGTAACGGATGCACATGCTTTTCATCATCAGGATCTTTGCCATCGCGAAACGGAAGCACCCGGCCCATATTGATGTCGTCCCAAATGGATGACGCATACCGCCGCCAAATCCAATGACTGAAACGGTTTTCTGTTTGCTTGCCGGTCCACCCTTTATATTTGTGCAATTCGCTTGGGATCGGGCATTCGCCAGCGTAATGATCTAGTCCAGTAGGATGTGCAACTGGAATTGTATTTTCTCCGCTACGCCTAAAGATCAGCAAATAATCAGCAGATGCCACACCAGCATAGGCACCATCATCAACAATTGTTTTATGGGCTAAGCTCTTTACCATTGTCCGGTTGCGAACCCATAGAGGCTCTTTCCATATCGTGTGACGTGCTACAAAATGCCAGCCATGCTGCTGATGTAATTCAATAATCTTGCCTGGTAAATCAATCAATGAATCCTTGCCGCTGTTGCCGCTTGATATGTCGGTGCAATGAACAGCAGTCAACCGGCCTGGCAGCGTCAACCGATGCAAGTCTTTTACAACAAAACCATAATGATTCATAAACTGATCGTAGTCCTTACAGTTACTGATGTCACGCTCATTTGAGCTGTAGACATACAATCCAGCAAAAGGCGGTGAGTAGATCGAGAAATGCACGGAAGCCGTAGGCAGGCTTTGCATTACCTCAATGCAGTCGCCGTTGTAAATTGCGTAGCGGTCGGTGATCATAGCCATGAGGGAACCTCGATTGGTGTGGTGTTGTACTCTTTGCGCTGGATGTCCAGCGAATGATTCATCTCGGCAACAAGATTGCCAAACATTTGTTCAGCCTGCCCGCGTTTGCGTTGCAGGTTTTCCATAATGCGACGTTCACCTTCGGTCAAGATGATGTCAACAGTTACGGGTCGCTTCTGCCCAAATCGCCAGCAACGCCGAACCGATTGATAATACTGCTCAAAGCTATGGGATGGAAAATATGTAATGTGGCTGCATACTTGAAAGTTCAATCCCCATGCACCGATTTTAGGCTTTGTAATCAAAACTCTTGACCGGCCTTCCGCGAAGTCAATCAATCGGCGCTCCTTGGTTTCGTCTTTGTCTTTGCCTGATACTTGAATGGCATCAGAAATTAACTGTTGAAGTAGGTCGCCTTCCTCATTAAGGTGGCACCATACAAGCGCAGGCTGGCCGGTATCGGCAACCATGCTGGCAACCTGCTCGCAGCGTTCTTTTACGGTGCGTTTTTTTTCGGCGCGTTGCTCGCGCAAATCAGTTGCAGGCAACGCAAAAAGCATTCCCTCTGGGATGGTGCTGGTTTCGATCAGATGGTCGATCTCGTTCAGCGGCGGCAATGTAAATCGGCCATCATCAAAGCCCAGGTCTGACGGCTGCCGGCAAGCTCTAGCCCAGCTAGTAACCCACCGCCAAAACGGTTGCTCAGCATGACCCTTGAAGCGCCATTTAGGAGCCTCGCCATACATACGGCGGCTGGTCAAGTTGTTCTGGTCGTTCTTAAAGAACCGCGCCAGCATATCCATGTGACCCATGTAGCCAAGGGCCTCGGAGCTAGTGCCAAGCTCGATAAAGTCATTTGGTGCAGCAGTAGCAGTAGCTAGCAACCGGTACGGCACCTTACGCATAAAATCGGTGATTTCATTACGCCTGGCACCATCAAATGATTTGAGAATACTTGACTCGTCGCATACAACACCAGCAAAATCGCTAGGGTCATAATGTTCTAGTCTTTCGTAATTGGTAATGACAATCCGACCCTTGACCGTTCCATCACTTGAGCGGTGGCACTCAATGCCAAACTTTTCACCCTCGCGGATGGTCTGAGCTGCCACTGCTAATGGCGTCAGAATTAAGACCGGCTTGCCAGAGTGTCGCGCTACGTTTTCAGCCCATGTAAGCTGCATAGCAGTTTTACCTAATCCGCAATCCGCAAAAATTGCGGCTCGACCTTTACGAATTGCCCACGTTACAAGCGATTGTTGAAAATCAAATAACTGCGGCGGCAGCCAAATAGGCTCAAAACCATGGGCTGCGCCAGTGTGCAGCTTCTGGTCTAGGAAATCTTGGTAACTGTCATCCATAAGCAAGGTGTCGTACGTCTGCCGCCAGGTAGCGACTAGGCCAAGCTAGCAGACTCTGCTAACCTTTGGCAACCACCCCACGGCAGGCATGGCCAAGACGCGATCGACCAGCATCACCATCCCGCCAGACCTCAGGCAATGGCTTGAGTCTCAGGTGAGATACGGCTATGGCATTGGTGCCGTGATCCGTGACCATTTACTGCGTGCCATGGAATCTGATGCAAAGCGTTGACTTCACCGAGGCGCAGCGGTTCCTGTCCCTACTCGGTAAACCACCCGGCACCATCAGGCTTCGTGCCTTCTACCATGCCAAGAACCCCAAGAAAGCTGGTGATGCAGGCCGTAAGGGTGGCCCATCACGGTCAGCGATCGAGCAATGGCAGTCCGATGGCCGCGGCGTTTATGTCGTCATCAACGACGGCGGCGACACTGATGCCACTATCACCGCCTGCCGTGCCTTCTTCGTCGAATGGGATGACCGCCCCCGTGAATGGCAGCTAACCGCATGGCAAGATCTCGGGTTGCCCGAGCCATCAATCCAAGTCGATACCGGCGGCAAGTCGATACATACCTACTGGCTCCTGACCGATCTGATCACGCCATCCCATTGGGCGATCGTCCAGCAGCGATTGATTGATTTCTGCGATTCCGATCGCACCATCAAAAATCCATCCCGCGTCATGCGGCTGCCAGGTACCTACCACGCCAATGGCGCTGGTGATCTCGGAGCCTTGTGCTCAGTCGTCACCGCATCAGGCATCCGTTACTCAGTTGCAGACCTCGAAGCCTGCCTACCGGACGAAGAGCATTACCACCATCAGCAGCAGGCAGCACGGCACACCGAACACGCACCGCGCACCATCGACGACATCCGTGATGCACTTGATGCCATACCATCAGCCATCCCAAACCAAAAGCAGTATCCGTTTTACCGCAACCTGCTATGGAGCCTCATCAAGGTCGTCGGTGACCCAGAGCAGGCCGTCGCAATGATGCAGCGGCACAGCCCGCTGTTTGCCGAGGCGCCTCAGGTAGCACGCTCAGGCGGTGACCAAATCACTGAAGGCACCTTCTGGTACTGGGCCAAGCATCACGGCTGGCGGCCACCTCAACTGGCGCCGCGGCCTGCTGCTACTGCTGTCAGTGGTGGTGTAGGCGTGGAGGTGGAGGCCATCAACTGCCGGCTGGTCAGCAAGACCGATACCGAATGGCTTGACCTGACCCTACGGCACCTGTTTAACTACCCAGCCGATCGCTGGATTGAAGTTGAAGGCGTGCTCCATCATTGGTGCGGCACCCATTACGAAGCACGCACCGACCAAGAACTAGCGCCATTAGTAGCAGCCTTTCTGTCGCAGCTATTCGTTGAAGACCAGCACGGCAATCAATCACACCCATGGCGCCGGCCTCGGTACGTCGATGAGGCCCTCTCCTGGATACGCCGCAACCTATCGCCAGTTGACGTCAACCCTCGCAACGCCATCAATTGCCGCAATGGCATCGTCTCATGGGAATGGAGTGGCAGGGACATCCATACCAGGTTCGAGCCGCACTCGCCAGACCTGTTTTTTACCTATATCACAGACTATGACTATGACCCCGAAGCAAACCCCGAACACATGTGGCGGCTGCTAGAGGCCGTAGACAGCACCGACCTCGACACGATCCAACGCATCCTTGGTAGTGGACTTGATCTAGCCCATTACCGCGCCACACGTGGTAGGCCTCGTGCCGTTCTGATGATCGGTGAAGGCAGCAACGGTAAGGACACCATCCGTACCGCATTGCGCGATACACTTGGCGCTCGTAATTTTACGTCCTGTTCATTAGCGGACTTCCGCCAATACGATCAAGGCCGTAAGTTTCCTATCGCACCTTTACGCGGTGCATCCGTTAATTGGTCGAGCGAAAACTCGCAGTTTGTTCATATCGACAACTTGCAATCACTCAAGGCCGCCATATCAGGTGAAGAGCTATCTTACGAACTCAAAGGTGTGCAGGAATCGCAATTTGTCCCGTCTTCATTGTTTGTTTTTAACCTCAACAAAGACCCATCGCTGTCTGGTGAGCAGGTAGCAATCGAGACCCGGTTTCATGTATTTAAGTTCCGTAAAACCTTCCTGCCCAAACCTACAAAACCAACCCATCTTCAAGCTGACCCGCGCTTAAAAGATGACCCCGATTTTATCCGTCGTTACATATGTCCTGCTTTCCTCAATTGGTTACTTGAAGGTATGCAGCTTGCCGTTGGTTACGGCATCGACTACAGCACCGGCCATGCCGCCATGGATGCCGTACGCCGCTCCAGTTGCCACCTATGGGAGTTCTGTGATGCCGCCGAACTGCAATGGGCTGGTGATGGTCACAGCGTGCCGCTCAAGGCCGTATGGGAGCGGCTCCAGGGGTGGTACGAGGCCGAAGGCTACCTAGTGGATGGTCGCTGGGTGCTGTCCCCAGTCAATGATCCACCGGTCAAGGCGGCTCGCTTGCTGGTCGGCAGGCTCCAATCCCTATGGCCTGAACTCACCGTTCAGATGGACCCGATCCTGCGCGTAAAGCGGCTCACGGGGCTGTCCATGGCCTGACCGAAGGCAAATCGAAGGCAAATCGAAGGCAAATGCAGCCAAATCGAAGGCAAAAAACATCCCAAACCCCTTGCTATTACTCATTTTCTCTTTTTTCTCTCAAGTCAAGTCAAGTAAGAAAAGAGAAAGGTATCAAGGTGATACATAATGTATATAAGGAAGAGTAGGGCATTTGGGTGTTTTGCCTTCGTTTGAGTCATACCAAGGGATCTGGGCTGCAATTTGCCTTCGGGGTAGATGTATTTGCATGTTGGGACTCGATGAGATACACTGGTATCACTGGCACGCATCCAAATTGGTTGAGATCAAAGTGAGACTGGAGAGACAGGATCTGGACCTGATCGACCGGCAGGCGGCAGCGGCAGGTACCAACCGCTCGGCATTGATACGGCAGCGGGCAATTGTTGCGGATTATGAACAGGGGCTTTATGGGTTGACACCAACCGCATACCATGCCCTTGTCTCTGATGCCGCTGCCTTCATGGGTGGTGTTGTCCCGAGGCAGCATGTTGAGTTATTAACCGCGTATGTCATCACCAGACTTGATTCGCATCACAGCCAGGCAGTCGCCCGTCATCAACCGTCTTCATGACGCCATGACCCTGGCGGTTGCCACCGCCAATGCCGTTCGCGATAACGCACAGGACGAAGGCATCCCCATTCCCGCCGAACTGGTCGCCAGCTTCGACGCCGATTACAGCGCCATCATCACCGCCCTAACCGACGCCGCATCATGAAATTCATTACCGCTCAGTCCGACCTCAACCACGCGCTTAAGGTCGTCGGTCGCGCTGTATCCAATGGCAAGACCCATCCGATCCTTGCCAATGTCCTGATCGACGCCATGGCCGACGGCCACCTGCGCGTTTCGGCATTTGACCTAGAGCTCGGCATCTCAACCACAACTCTCGCGTCAGTTGAAACCGCAGGCTCTATCGCCGTCCCATACCGCGTCCTATCTGAGATCGTCGGGCGCTTAGACACCGATGCCGCCTTGCTCCTTACCGCTGATGGCACTGCCGTCAGCCTGTCGAGCGCTACAGGCTCCTACCAGCTCGCTGGGCATGATGCAGACGACTTCCCCGCCCTTCCGGTCGTCGATACCGCTGGAGCCGTCTCCGTGGCCCTTGTGGAGCCCATGCGTGCCGCTTTGGCTGCTGCGGCAACCGATGAGTCCAAAGGCGTCATCTGCGGCCTGCACGTCGCCATAGAAGCCGGCACCATGCGCATCGAGGCAACCGATGGTCATCGCATGGTCACCCGCACCCAGCCAGCCGATGGTGTCATCGACATCATCCTGCCGACACGCAGCATCTCCGCTATCCAGCGCCTTGATGCTCCTACGGTCACGCTTGCTGCATCCAACAGCCAAGCGATCATCATTGCCGATGGCGTCACCATCACCTCACGCACCCTTGCAGGCGCCTACCCAGCCGTAGCAAAGCTGGTGCCCGAAACCTTCAAACACACCATTACAGCCGATCGCCTTGCCCTGATCGCAGCCCTAGAGCGTATTGCCATCATCAACTCCGATGTGGTAAGGCTTTCAGTCAAAAACAAAACGCTTTCGATCGTCGCTGATTCAGAAGCCAGCAGCGGCGCCGAAAAGCTGACATGCTCCGGCTCATTCCCTGATGCTGGCTTCAATGTCCGTTATTTAGTCGATGGCCTCAAGCATCTAGACGGCGCCAAGGTTCAAATGCAAGCCAACACACCTACCACACCTGTCATCATGTCGCCAGTAGGTATCGACGGTCAGCTTTACCTTGTCATGCCCGCGCAGGTTCGTGTATGATTCCAACGGTCACAACCACATACATGGCACTCACAGGCTCTGAACTGCTCGCACAAGTCAAAATCCTTGGCGAAGTATCTGAACCCGAACTGGCAGCAGCAACCGGGTACGTCACCGCAGAAGGCAAACCAAAAATCGCCGCACTGCGTTCTGGACTTCTTGAGGCCTATGGACTTAAAGTCGTCAAAGCACCGAAATCTGGCCGTGCCCTCTCCTACGAAGGCACCATCCAGAAAAACGGTAACGCCATCCTGTCCGGTGGTTACACCAGTCAGATTGGCCTTGCGCCTGGCGATAAATTCGCCGTTGAAGTCGATGCCGAGGAAGGTATCGTGGCAATCAGTAAACTCTGATACCATCGGCCCCTGACATTTGTTGGGGGCTTTTGCTAGCATCTATTTATGGCAGCACCCCGAGGCACCAAACAGGAAACGATTGAACGCGCAAATCAGCTTGCGCGGATCATCGCTAATGGTGGCCGTAGATCAGACTGCATTCAATATGCTTCGGAACACTGGGGGGTTGGTGCGCGTAGTTGCGATCAATACTTAGTTGTTGCGCGTGAAATGCTCAAAGCAGATTGGGACTTAGAACGCCCCCAAATGGTGGCTGATTTGCTTAGTCAATGTGCAACGCTACAGCAAGAAGCTAGAGCCGCTGGTCAGTTGCATATTGCATTGGGTGCGATCAATACTGCTGCAAAGCTAGCGCAGATTTGTTCGTGAGTATTCTTGCTACTGCAAGGGCAGGCAATGTATTGCAGCAGTTTGGCCACAGTGATGAAAGCATCGACGTAAGTAGCCTGTTGGCACGTATTCGCGAGGATTTACATCCTGGCCAGCTTGCTTTCGTTGATGACCAAACGACCAACATCCTTGGCGTTAGCGCTGGTTATGGTGCAGGCAAAACCCGCGCCTTATGCGCTAAGGCCGTCCATCTTGCTGCTGTTAATCAAGGTTTTATCGGCGTTGTAATGGAGCCTACAGGCCCATTGATTCGTGATATTTGGCAAAGCGACTTTGATGATTTCCTAGAAGCATACGACATACCATATACGTTTAGGGCATCGCCATTGCCAGAATATATGCTGCATTTACCTGGCGGTGATACTAAGATTCTATGCCGCAGCTTTGAGAATTGGCAGCGCATTATTGGTATCAATGCTGCGTGGATACTTGCTGATGAAATCGACACCGTTGCACCTGCAATAGCGAACAAAGCATTTCCAAAGATCCTTGGCCGTTTACGTGCTGGTAATATACGCCAATTTGCGGCTGCATCAACACCAGAGGGATTTAGATGGATGTGGCAAACATTCGCCAGTGAAGATGGCAAAGGCCGCAACGATCGGCGGCTTATCAGGATGCGCACGCAAGATAATCCATACCTGCCGGCAGACTTCATTGAACGGCTTGAAGCAAACTATGACCCGCAACTACTTAAGGCATACCTAGATGGTGAATTTGTCAACCTCACCACAGGCCAGGTGTATGACCGCTTCGATCGCGCAAAGCATGTAACCGCAATCGAGGCGCCATCATACCGTGAACCGCTCCGTATTGGCGTTGACTTTAACGTAGGCAATATGTCTGCTGTAATCGCCTACCGCAATGGCAAGACATTACAAGTATTTGATGAGATCAGCGGTGCGCATGATACTGATGCTTTAGCTCAAACGATCAAAGCACGCTACCCAGACCATCGCCTTTACGTTTATCCAGATGCAAGTGGCGGCAATCGTAGTACCAACGCAAGCCAGACCGATATTGCAATCCTTGAATCTTATGGCATGTCGAATCAGTCACCACGCGCTAACCCGCCCGTGCGTGATCGTGTGGCAGCAATGCAAGCATTGATGGAAAATGGCAAAGGTGAAATCCGTCTGCACATTGACCACAGTTGCCGTAAGTTGATCGAATGCCTGGAGCTTCAAAGCTACAGCGAACGCGGTGAACCCGATAAGGATGGCGGCTATGACCACATGAATGATGCCATCGGATACTTGGTATGGCGTGAGTTCAACCCATTGCACGCTGGGGCTGGACGGGGCACTGGCGTTAGGGTATACTGATGCCGTCTACATCCAAACCCATGGAAGACTTCCTGACCGCTCTCGATAATCTGGTTGACAGCCTTGAAGATGTTACCGCCATTGAGGTTCTTGGTGCTCTGGAGCTGGTAAAGCAGCGCCTGGCCTTTGATATGCTGGCTGACGAAGAAGAGGAAGAGGATGCAGAATGACCCTAAAGTAAAGACACTGATTAACCGCCAATGTATAGCACCCCAGCCGCCTACGATCGCAAAGTCACCGAACGGCGCATCGCGCAGGTTGGGGATCCTAATTCCGCGTGGTATGCGCAGGAGCCGCATTGGATCCTGATTGAGGATTTACTGCAAGGCACCTACGGCATGAGGCGCAAGCATCGCCGCTACCTACCGCAGGAGCCACGCGAGCTTGACGAAAGCTACGACAACCGCCTAGCGCGTAGTGTTGTGCCACCCTATTACCAGCGGCTAGAGCGTATGCTCGCTGGTATGTTGACGCGCAAGCCCGTCAAGCTGCAAGACGTATCAGACGCAATACGCGAGCAGTTATTCGACGTTGATATGCAAGGCAATGACCTTAATGTATGGACATACGAAACCGCTCGCAAGCTGGTACGTTATGGCCATATTGGTTGCCTTGTTGATGCACCATCAAATGGTGGCCGTCCTTATTGGTGTACTTATACACCACGTCAAATCCTTGGTTATCGCACCGAGCAACAAGATGGCGCCCAGCGATTGATCCAACTACGGCTGCAAGAAACCGTACTAGAGGCAGACCCCGATAGCAAGTACGGCGAAAAGCAAATTGATCAGGTGCGTGTCCTAACGCCTGGGCAGTACCAAATCCATCAACGCCAAGATAATGGCGAATACAAAGTAGTTGATGAAGGCACTACAAGCCTGTCAGAAATCCCATTCAGCGTGGCCTATAGCAACCGCGTTGGCTTTATGGAATCGAGGCCACCGCTGGAAGATATTGCAGAGCTAAACCTAAAAAGCTATCAAGTGCAATCAGACCTTGATAACCAACTGCATATCTCAGCCGTGCCGATGCTAGCATTTTTTGGTTTTCCGACAAGTGCTGAAGAAGTATCAGCAGGGCCCGGTGAAGCATTAGCATTCCCCGCTGATGGCAGGGCAGAATACGTTGAACCGCAAGGCCGCAGCTTTGATTTTCAATTCAAGCGGTTAGATCAAATTGCAGCGCAAATCAATGAACTAGGCCTGTCTGCTGTATTGGGTCAGAAGCTATCGGCTGAAACCGCAGCATCTAAGATGATCGACCGCAGTCAAGGTGATAGCACGATGATGGTGATTGCGCAAAACGTACAAGACATGATCGACAATAGCCTTAAGTTTCATGCGCAATTCATGGGCCAGCAAGAGGCAGCAGGTAGCTGTACGGTAAATCGTGATTTCATCGGCGCTAGGTTGGAACCAGCAGACGTTAATGCACTGCTGCAACTTTATACCGCAGGCACAATCACCAAGGAAACGCTACTGATGCAATTATCAGATGGTGAAGTGCTAGGCGATGATTTTGATGTACAAGAAGAAGTAGACGCAACCGCTAATGGTGGCCTGCAATGATCGACTGGATCCGCGATTTATTTCGCCGTCGCACTAAGCATGATTTCAGTGGCCAAACGCTTACCTTTGTACGCGGTCGGCTGCCTGTTGATATGTTGGCGATCGTTCGCATCAACATCAAAGACAATAAGGTAACAGAATTTGCCATCATGGAAAATGGCGAAGATGGCTTTAATGAATTAGCAGATGTTATCCTTGATGCAATGATCCAAGGTGCTGATGTAAATATCCGTACTGAATGGCCGCTTGAAGCATTTGGCGTTAGAGGGATGTGAGCACACCAGCAAGGCTATATAAAAATGCGATTGACCTTAATCGCTATAGCAATAGCGTTGCGCGGCGTGTCATCAATGCCTATAACGACATTATTATTGATGCAGTAGACCAGTTGCGCGTGATTGATGATCTTGCCGCACCGGTCAAGGCTGCACGGCTGCGGTCAATCCTGGCGCAGTTGAAAGAATCACTTGATGGTTGGGCGGGTGATGCGACTGAGCTAACCGCCACTGAACTGCAAGGCATTGCTGAGCTGCAATCGGAGTTTGTCACTGAGCAGTTACGCAAAGCATTACCCGAAGGTATATTGCGCAGCAATATCAATACCGTAGAGATCAGCCCGCAGTTTGCGCAATCTGTTGTTACCACAGATCCAACGCAACTTAATGTTGTCACATTATCGGATGATCTATTTGCCGCAGTCAACGGCGCACCGCAGACCTATAGCCTTACTGCTGCGCAAGGTGCAACCATCACGCTACCAAATGGGCAGGTAGTAAGTAAGGCATTTCGCGGTATTGCTACATCACAAGCTGAGCAGTTCAGCCAAGTTGTACGCAATGGCCTATTAACTGGTGAGACAACACCATCAATAGCAAAGCGGCTAATCGGCAGTCTGCAATTTGGTGAAGAAGCAAAAACCGTAGGCCAGATAGCAGCAGCAGGCGGCCAGCTAACGCAGGTAGCAGATAATCAGATTATTGCATTAGTACGAACAAGCATCAACCAAGTAGCTAATGCTGCCAGTCAGCAGGTGTACGAGGGCAATCAAGACATCACCAAGAAATACCGCTACATTGCAACGCTTGATACTAGAACCAGCGCAATATGCCGTGCATTAGATGGTAAAGAGTTCGAATACGGCAAAGGTCCAATGCCGCCGCAGCATTTCAATTGTCGGTCTACTACGGTGCCAGTGATCGACTACAAAGCACTTGACATACCATCACCACCAGAAGGCAAACGCGCAAGCATGGATGGGCCGGTGCCAGGCAATGAAACCTACGGGCAATGGCTAGCAAAGCAGCCACGTACTACGCAGGCCGATGCGCTAGGCCCCGGCAAGGTGGCATATTTTAACCGCCTTGCCAAAAAGTACGGCCCAACAGATGCCATGGCAAAGCTGGTCCGTGATGATGGCTCCGAGCTGACGCTGGCGCAACTGCGCAGCCGCTATGGGCCGGTAAACTGAGGGCATGAAAAAGCCAACCAAATCCCAAGCCAAGGTCGCCAAGGTGATGGGTGAGTACAAACGCGGCACGCTGCAAAGCGGCAAGCCAGGCCCCGGCAAAGGCCCTAAGGTCAAAAGCCGTAAGCAGGCGATTGCTATTGCATTGTCCGAAGCCGGCAAAACCCGCAAGAAGAAGTGATGGCTAAGAAACCCGGCCTTTACGCCAACATCAACGCCAAACGCAAGCGGATCGAAGCTGGCAGCAAAGAACGCATGGCACGCAAGGGTGAAGAAGGCCGCCCTAGCGCTGCTGCATTCAAAGCCGCTGCTAAGACTGCTAAGAAACGCAAGTGATCACCTATCGCGGCGAGCAATTTGAGGGCTACAACAAGCCCAAGCGCACGCCGAATAATCCAAAGAAGTCCCATGCCGTACTTGCCAAGGAAGGCGATACGGTTAAGCTGATCCGCTTCGGCCAGCAAGGTGTTTCAGGATCACCGCCGAAGAAAGGTGAATCAGCCGCAGACAAAGCACGCCGCGCATCATTCAAGGCACGGCACGCCGATAATATCGCCAAGGGTAAACTGTCTGCTGCTTACTGGGCCGATAAGGTAAAGTGGTAGGGCAACCTATCCCTGCGGGATAAATGTCCGAAGAAATCACCAATCAGGAGCCTGCGGCTACTGATGCAATGCAACGCAGCATTGAAGCATTAGAACGCAAGAACAGCGAACTAATCACTGAGCTACGCGCTGCAAAGTCCAAAGCGTCTAAGGTGCCAGATGGGGTCAATGTTGAAGAGTTGCTTGAGTTCAAGCGCACGCATGAACAGCAGCAGCTTGAATCCCAAGGCAACTACACCGAAGCAAGGCAAGCTCTGGAGCAGCAGTACCGTGAGGCGACGGCGCAAAAGGACCAGCGCATTGAATCCCTTGAAGCAAAAGTCAGAGAACTTGAGCTGATCGCGCCTGCTGTTACAGCATTGGCAGAGATCGTCCATGACCCTGACCTAGTGCTGCGTTCCAAGCTCAGCGCCGACAAGATCGAACGCGAGCCGGATGGCACCGTGGTGGTAGTAGACGGCTACCAGCGGACACCAGTAGCAGAATGGGCCAAGACGCTGCCATCATGGATGCAGAAGGCACCGAGGCCGCAGGGTAGTGGCGCACCATCAGCCGGCAGCAATGCAGGCCAGGCGCCACTTGGTAAAAACCCGTTCGCGCCTGAAACATTCAACCTAACCGAGCAATCCCGGCTATTCAGAACAGATCGTGATCTATACGATCGCATGAAAGCAGCCGCGCAACGCTAAGATGGTGGCAACTGCTGTAATGGCTGCGCCATTTAGCTAGGGGCTGCGCCCAAACCGTCAATCATCCCATTGCCCCCGACACCATGGCGACTCTTCGCTCTGATGTCATCATCCCCGAGATTTTTACTCCCTATCTGCTGGAGCAGACCACCCAACGCGATGCCTTCCTGGCTAGCGGTGTGGTCCAACCACTGGCGGAGTTGAATGCTACCGAGGGTGGTGATTTCATCAACGTTCCCTTCTGGAAAGCCAACCTATCTGGCGACTTTGAAGTGCTGACTGACAGCACCTCACTGACCCCTGGTAAGATCACTGCTGACAAGCAAGTTGGCGTGATCCTGCACCGTGGCCGCGCCTTTGAGGCACGCGATCTCGCAGCCCTTGCTGCTGGCGCTGACCCCATGGCCGCCATCGGCGCCAAGATTGCTGATTATGTTGCCAACCAACGCCAGAAAGATCTTCTTTCCTGCCTGGCTGGTATCTTCGGCACGCTCGGCACCAACGCTTCTGCTTCTTTCGTTGATCTGACGATCGACGGCCTGAGCGGTGATACCCCTACCGTGCTGTCGCCCCGCCACGTTGCCGAAGCTCGCTCAATCCTGGGTGATCAAGGCGACAAGCTGGCTGCTGTCTGTATGCACTCCAAGGTCTACTACGACTTGGTGGAGCGCCGTGCTATTGACTACGTGGCAACCACCGATGCCCGTGGCACCAGCACTACCCAGTCCGGCGGTACGATCGTTGCTGCTTATGGCGGTGATGTGACCGTACCTACCTACATGGGTCTGCGCGTGATCGTCTCCGACGACGTGCAAACCGAAGGCAGCGGTTCCACCACTGAGTATGCAACCTATTTCTTCACCCAAGGCGCTATCGCCAGCGGTGAGCAAATGGGAATGGAGATTGAAACCGACCGTGACATCCTCGCCAAGAGCGATGCCATGTCGATGGACCTTCATTACGTGTACCACCCTGTTGGCGCTAAGTGGGCGGTGACTACCGCCAACCCAACCCGCGCTCAGTTGGAGACCATCACCAACTGGACGAAGGTGTACGAAACCAAGAACATTGGTATCGTGCGTGCGACTAACACCTCCAACTTCGATTGAGGTAATTAACCATGGCACAACCCTCCCAGTTTGAACTGTCTACAGAGCAGTACATCGTTGCTGACCACTGCATCGCCTCTTCGGTGGCTGATGTCCAGTTCTTCACCGCTCCGGTGAAGTGCCAAGTGGTCAGCATCCGTGAGGTACATGCCACCGCTGGTAGTGACGGCTCTGCCGTTTCTGGTACGATTCGTCGCTGCCAAGGCACTGAAGCTGCTACCGCTGGTGATGACCTGCTTGGCACCACCAAAATCGACTTCAAGGGCACTGCTCTTACTGAGCAGAAGTTCGATGCGGCTGATTCTGGTGAGCTGACCAGCACCACTGCCAACCTGATCCTTGAGGCTGGCGATCGCCTGTCTCTGGACGTCACTGGCACAACCACCGCGTTGGCTGGCGTGATCATCAGCGTACTGCTTGAGCGCGTCTGATGGGTTTGTTCGCCTTCCGGCGACTGCGTAACCAGGAGGCTGCATCTTTGGATGTGGCCTCTTTTTCTACGCCGGAACCAGCTAAGATAGATCCAACACCAGAACCAAATAATGGCGATCACCCTAATCGCAACAGCCGGCGGAAGCACGTCAAACACGTACCAGACGCTAGCTGATGCGCAGGCCATTATTGATGGCCTAGTCGAAGATGCTGATGTGACTGCATGGGCAACGGCAACCACCGATGCCAAAAACCGTGCATTGTACACCGCAACGCAAAGGCTAGACCGCGAGCGGTTCCTTGGTGCCCGCGCTACTGATACGCAAGCACTGCAATGGCCGCGCACTGGTGTACGCAAGCCTGATACCTACATCAATACTTACGCCGTTGGTTTTCCATTTCGTATTACAACTGATTATTTCACTGATACCGAAATCCCAACGCAGATCAAGCAAGCTCAGGCCGTGCTGGCTGTCTTCCTGAACAACAATACCGATAGCCTTGGGCTTAGCGGCCTTGAAGATTACAACAGCGTCAGCATCGGTCCGATTAGCGTTACGGTAAACAGCAGCAGCCCGCAGGCTGGCGCCGATAAAATCCCGCCTATGGTTGAACGCTACCTGATTGGCCTTAGAATCAGTGGACCAGGCAACATCTCAATTCGCCGGAGCTGATCATGTCTTCCGAGTACGCCATCGGGTTTGAGTACATCAGCGATACGGTAGCCCACACGGGCCGCTTTTCTGAGCTGGTTGCTTTTGAGGATTCAGTGATCGCTAGCGCCGTGATCCTGAACCAGACTGGCAACACATTTACCAGCGTGCCACTTAAGGCTGGCCAGTCTGTTGAAGCGGTATTCACCAGCGTGACGCTGACATCCGGCAAGATTGCCGCCTACAAAATTTAATCATGGGCGATACCAACCAGCTTGGCATTGATTACGCCAAAGGCGCAACTTTTGTTGACGCCGCAACAACGGTGACTGGCCGCTGGTGTGCGATTACTTTTTTGGGCAGCGCAACAATCACTGAAATCATTAGCACCAACTATGACGGGGCATCATTGGCCGGCCATACTCCTACCGCTGGAGTAACGATTTATGGTGTTTTCACCAGCATTAACCTGTCGAGTGGCCACTGCATTGCCTACAAGCTCTGATGGCACTAGCTTCCTCGCTACAGAAGACCGCCTCCAAGCTGATGGGCAAGTTTGGTGGTGCATTGACATATCGCCGTGTCAGCGGCGGCGCCTATAATGCCAGCACGGGTGCAATTACAGAAACAACAACTGATTACAACTTGCGCGGTGTATTGCAAGACATCAAAGCACGCGAAGTAAATGAACTGATCCAGGCTGGTGATAAGCGACTGTTTATTGCTGCAACTGATCTGGCAGTCACACCTAGCACCGCTGATCGAGTTATTATCAGTACCATTTCGCATCAAATCATTAACGTACAAACAATTGAGCAAGATAACCAGTCGATTACCTATGAACTGGTACTGAGGGCTTGATATGGCGCAAATCATCAGGCTAAGTGATTTCGGTAAGTTCAGCGAAGAGCAAGTTGATAAGTTGCTGCGCATTGTGGTATTGGAGACCGACCTAGAGCTAAAGATGCAAAGCCCAGTTGATACTGGGCGATTCCGCATGAGTTGGGTGGTGGGAGAAAATACAACCGGCAACTATGATGCAGGGCCGCAGCAAAAAGCCACAGCCGCATTCAAGGGGCAAACAACACCACCGCAAAGCCCTACGCCAGGGCTAGCGGTAGGCATCAACTACACACCGGGTAGCGAGCGCGTTGGTAACTCCTACCACATTCATAACACGTTGCCATATGCTGAGCGCCTAGGCAATGGCCACAGCACACAGGCGCCGGCTGGATGGGTGGAACTGATCGCAAGGCAGATGGCAAACCGCGCTAGGCAACTGGCGGATCATATCGGGAGGCAATCCTAATGGCTGCGCTTGATCTCAATGCAATTCGTGCTGTAATCGAAGGTCGGCTAGCGACTGAACTAGCTACAGGGCCAGTGATACCTGTTGTGTTTCATAACATGGCATATACGCCTACACCAAGCAGCACATGGGTGCAATGCCAGGTTAGCTTTGGCAATAACAACTATGTCACGATGGGTACCGGCGCAGGTGCAAGCAATAGCGTGATCGGTGTTGTGGTAATCAACATCTTTTCAGCCAAAGGCGTCGGTCCAGGCGCCAACCTCATCGTTGCGAAACGAATCCGGGATTTATACGTTAGAATCAATACATCAGGGGTTCGCTTTGATCCCCCAACAGGCCCAGAGGTGGTGGCCACGCCGTCTCCCGAAGGGTACTTTCAAACCCAGGTCCGCATGACCTTTGAAACCTTCGAGGATCTCTAACCATGGCCTTCTATCGCGGTGAGCAAGGTTCCGTCAAGTTTGACGATGCCGGCTCTACCACTGCCACCATTGCCTCCACTCGTTCATGGTCCATGACCGTTGAAAAGGACGTACTGGAAACCACCGCGCTTGGCGCCACGTATAAATCCAACATCGGCGGTTTGATTGCTGGTTCTGGCACCGTCGAATTGATCTACACAGCTAGCAGCTCCGACGAAACCAACGTATTCATCGAGGCTGCTAACACAGCAACTGATCAAGGTGTTGCCGCGTTTGAGTTGTTCCTTGATACGGCTGGCACCAAAAAGATTAGCTTTGTCGGTTTGATTACCTCTGCCGACTACAGCGCTACCGTAGGCGAGTTGGAGGTTATTACCTGCAACTTCGTCACTAGCGGCACCATCACCCTCGGCATTTAGCCATGGCTTTCTTTCGCGGCGAACAGGGCACCATCTTTTTCGACAAGGACAGCAGCGGCGGCGTCTCCGAGGTGGCTGCCGTGCGTTCATGGTCTATGACCGTCGAGAAGGACGTCCTAGAGACCACTGCCCAAGGCGCTACCTACAAGGCCAATATCGGCGGCCTAGTCGCTGGTAGCGGCACCATGGAGGTGATGTATGACGCACCTGGCGCCGGCGATAAGCTGGACCTGATCAAGGATGTCAACACCACCACTGATGAAGGCAACGCCTTTGTTGAGTTGTACCTTGATGAAACCGGCGGCAAAAAGATCACCGGTAGCATCGTGATTACCTCCACCGACTATGGTGCTACAGTAGGCGAGCTTGAAATGGTGACGATTAACTTCACCATGAATGGCGCCATCACGACATCGATCTAATGCCTGCCACAATCCGCCCCGTTGATCTGCTCGCCGGGGCTTTTGATCTCAACCAGCGCCGCCAGTTCAATATCAAGAAAGAAGATGGCAGCATCGTGCTGTCGTTGTATTTCAAGCCAATCACCCGCGCTGATCGCAAGCGTGCTACTGGCCTAGCTTCTAGCGAAGAAGCATTGGACATCAGCACGCAGATGCTATGCCAGATGGCTGAACTGGAAGATGGCACCAAAGCATTCGCGGCGGCTGATGCCGTTAAGCTGCAACGCGAGCTGCCGGAATCAGTTCTAAATGAACTGGAGCTGTTCCTGTTTGGGCTTGGTGCACCTGAATCACTGGAAACAGCAAAAAACGACTAGAGGCCGATAGCTGGCTTTACTTTGAAATGTTCCTAGCCACTGAGCTAGGCATGACTGTAAGCCGGCTTCGGCAAGAACTTACTGATGCTGAGTTCATCCATTTTGCCGCCTACTATGAGGTGAAGGGTAAACGCGAACGTCAAGAAATGGATAAGGCAAAGCAGCGCCGCTAGACTGGCGGAAAGGTCGGTCTAGCAGTGGCTGTTTCAGTTCTCGATATTCAGGTAAACAGCCAGGGTGCTGTACGGAATCTGCGTGATGTAAGCAATGCCAGTAAATCCGCAGAATCCGCAGTTGTCGGGCTTTCAAAAGCATTAGGGCCTTTGCTAATTGCATTTGAAGCAGTACAGGCCACTAAGTTTGTCTTTGCTAAAACCGCTGAACTTGAATCACAGACCAAGAGTTTACAAGTCTTGACTGGTAGCGTACAAAAAGCTACGGCGATCATCAAGGAATTACAACAGCTCGGTGCGGTAACACCATTCACCAGCACCGAGCTAATTGATGCCGCCAAAAGGCTAAATGCGTTTGGTGTTGAGGGTGATAAGGTAGTTGAAACCACCAGACGGCTAGCAGACGTGGCTGGCGCTACCGGCGCTGAGCTGCAAGGACTGGTAACTGCCTACGGTCAAGTGCAGGCTAAAGGCCGGCTGCAAGGCGAAGAACTACTGCAATTCCAAGAGCGCGGTATTGCGCTGCAAGGCGAATTGCGAAAGATGTATGGGATGACTGGCGATGAATTCCAGAAAGCACTAAGCAAAGGCAAGATCAGCGCAGAAGCGGTAGAGGTTGCGCTGCAACGTCTTACTGATACCGGCGGTAAGTACGCTAATGGTGCTATTGCGCAAAGCGAAACTTTACAAGGTAAGTTCAGCACATTACAAGATGGTGTGGAGCAACTTGCTAGGACTATTGGCACAGCACTGTCGCCAATGTTCAAATGGGCATTAAGTCAAGCTACTCAGGTTGTAAGCGAAATCCAAAGGTTAATTGATGAAGCAAATAACGCTGGCGGGGCTAGGGGCCGTGAATTGCAATTTGCACGTAACGCTGAGGCCGCAGTTGGTCGCATGAACTTAAATCCTTTCACGCAGCAAGGGATGATGGCTGACATGCGCCAACGCAATATCGAACAACAGCGGGCAGATTTTAAACTTCAACAACAATTAGCACGTAAGACGGCGGCTGTTAAACCACTAGGCGTGCCAGCCTTACTAGGTGAAACTGCTGCCGGCGGAGGCGGTAGTACATCTAAGGCATCAACCAGCGCCGCCGAAAATGCAGCCAAAGCAGCAGCCAAAGAATCAGAACGCGTCGGCCAAGTCATTCGTGATCGGTTAGCAGAAGGCGAGCTGTTGCGTGTTAAATCTGGCCTGCAAGATAAGATTGCCGCCGCTGAAGCATCTGGCGATAGGATGCTTGCCGCAAGGTTGCAAGGCCAACAAAAAGAAATTGACATTCAATATCAATATGCGCAAGCATTAGCGCAAGAGAAAAATGTACGCGCACAAGAGGCCATCATCTTTGAAGGTAACACTAGGCTAGTTGCTAATCAACGTGACACGCAACGCGAACTTGCCTCAATACAAAGGCAAAATGAGCAAGATGGATTGCAAGCAATTACAGCATACCTAGAAAAGCAATATGAACTTAACACTGCAATCCAGCAGCAAAATGCACTTGCAGAAAGCGTCTCAAGCACGCTTGGCCAAGGCATGACTTCAGTCTTTGATGCCTTGATTCAAGGATCTGACAACTGGGGTAAAAGTTTGCAGCAAATTGCATCTAAGGTGTTAGTTGATATTGCCAACCAGTTAATCCGCATATTTGTAATTGAGCAAGCAATCAATTCTATTAAATCATTCTTGTCGCCGTTTAGCTCATCAACACCTTTAGGTGCTGGCGGCGGCATGGTCGGCAAGTTTGGTACCTTTGGACCTAACTACGGCATCGCTCAGCGTGCCCTAGGAGGCCCTGTAAGCGCTGGCAGCCCGTACCTAGTAGGCGAGCGCGGCCCGGAGCTGTTCATGCCTTCCAGGGGCGGCAGAATCATCCCTAACAACGCCCTAGGTGGTGGCGGTACCAGCGTTGTGGTCAACGTTGATGCAAGCGGCTCCAGCGTCCAAGGTGACCAAGCGCAAAGCCGGCAACTTGGTATTGCCATATCGTCTGCGGTGCAGGCAGAATTAGTTAAGCAGAAACGCCCTGGAGGACTTCTCGCGTAATGGCAACATTCCCTAGCATTGCACCTACCTACGGCGCCCAGAAGACCAGCCAGCCTAAGGTGACGACAGTTCAATACGGCGATGGCTACCAAATGCGTGCTGTTTTCGGGCTGAACCAAAACCCTAAAAGCTGGAGCCTGACATGGGAAATATCAGAAACCGATGCAGATACGATTGAAACATTCCTTGATGCACGCGCTGCGCAAGAATCATTCGACTGGACACCACCAGCAGAAGCGAGCAGCGGTAAATACATCTGCGCGGAATGGAGCAAATCTATCCCATACCTAAACCGTGCAACGCTTCAGGCTACATTTGTGCAGGTATTTGAACCTTAATGGCATACAC
>Ga0310333_100036_pt1 | contig 38090 bp, 50 predicted proteins | sample LakMicSRFTotalB7_FD_195547 | JGI IMG/M metagenome (GOLD analysis project Ga0310333, IMG submission 195547) | Enriched freshwater cyanobacterial communities from Lake Michigan, Michigan, United States - MI23.SRFL.Total.B7 (v2) (version 2) | ecosystem: Environmental > Aquatic > Freshwater > Lake... | reverse complement strand
CCCTTGGCCTGAAGCCACAGGTGGATGTGGTGCTGGGGGATCTGCCGCTGGCCGACCCATTGCCGCTGTACGCCCCCCTGCGCCAGCCCCTGCCCAACAGTCCGATCTATGGCGACCATCTGCTGGAGCAGAGCCGCCGTCTGGTGCTGGGACAGGAGCGCCTGACCCTGGTGCTGGTCGACGATGCCCAGCTGCGCCTGCAGCTGACCAGCGGCCTGGCGGGCGACTTTGGCTCCCGGGTGGTGCACGAATGCACCAGCCCGGAGGGTCATGGCGTGCTGAGTGCCAGCTGGAGCTGGTGGTTGCGCCACCAGGAGCAACTGCCCGTGCCCGGTCAGGTGGTGGTGGCACTGCTGCCGATCGCCAGCCTTGAGGATCCCCTGACTGCAGCTCGGGTAAGGGCACTGCGCAGCCAGGGCCGCGACTGGTTCCGGGAACTGCTGCTGCCCGATGCGCTGCTGCGCCTGCAACTGGGGGTCGCACCGCTGCGCAGGCCCCCCGGTGGGCGACTGGCGATTCTCGACGGCCGCCTGCGCGGCCGCAGCTGGGGGCAGCGCGTCCTTCAGTCGCTCGAACCCTGGGTCAGCCTCAACCGCCTGCTGCCCTCTTAATGTGCGCGCCAGACAAGGACCTGCCGCCATGGGGGAAGCCCGACGCCGCACTGCCCAGGGACTGCCACCTCGAACCCCCAAGCCCCGCAGCAACGGCGAGCCCGGCGCTGGCAAACCCTGGTGGTCCCTGGATCGCAGCCAGACCAACCGTTTTGTCAGCTGGACGACCCGCGGCGCCTGGATCGGCATCGGCGGCCTGGTGCTGTTCTGGGTGACTGTGCGCTTCATCGGCCCGGCTGCAGGCTGGTGGACCCTGGCTGACGGCTGAAACCCCAGGCGCTGGCTGATCACCACCACCGATCAGGGATCCCTGCCAGGCCCGTCAGCACGGCCGCTCGCGCAAATCGGAAGAAAGCCTTAAGGTGCGAGAACGTCTTGGGGATGCTCAATGTTTGGACGTCTTGCTGAGCAATACCGTGCTGTCGTTGAGGATCTGGTGCTGAGCCTGCAGGCCCTCTCCAGCAGCTTGCAGGCTGCTGGCCATACGGCGTCCTGCTACGTCTGCGGTGATGGTCGCGACGGCCAGGGGGCCTCATTCGTCGCCAACCTGTCCACATCGGCATCGGACAATCACATCGTCCGCTTCCTGGTGTCCGATTTCGGCATCAGCTGGGTCGAATCACGTGACGGCCACGAGCTGGTGAAACTCGAAGGCGCAGAAGCCATTCAGGAGCTGCAGCGCATCGCCGAACGCTTCCGCGAACCCGTCACTATCAAGGACAGCGCAGGAACGGCCAAGTCCCTGCGCTGACACCTACCCACGGTTCCCTCAGCTGGCCTGAGGGAGCTCGTCCACGGCCGTTGCTGCCGCAGCCTTGGCTGCAGCCGCCAGAGGCTTCATCGAATTGGCGGTGACTTCGGACCCCTCGGTCAGTTTCTGGCGCGTGAGCTGCTCGATCACCTCACGGGGTTCAGGATTCTGCTCCAACCAGACGATCGTGTTGTCCCGTCCCTGGCCGATGTTGTCGCCGTCGTAGCTGTACCACGCACCCTTGCGGCAGACCACGCCGGTTTCTTCGGCCAGATCCAGCAGACAACCCAGGGTGCTGATGCCGCGGCCGAACAGGATGTCGAATTCAGCGATGCGGAAGGGCGGAGCCACCTTGTTCTTGGCCACCTTCACCTTGGCGCGGATTCCATATTCCTCGGTCCCACGCTTCAGCGTCTGGATGCGACGGATGTCCAGACGGACCGAGGCATAGAACTTGAGGGCGTTACCACCCGTGGTGGTCTCGGGGTTGCCATAGGTGACGCCGATCTTCTGACGCAATTGGTTGAGGAAGATCACCGTGCAGCCCGATTTGCCGATATTGCCGGTGATCTTGCGCATCGCCTGGCTCATCAGCCTGGCCTGGCTACCCACGGCCAGATCACCCATCTCACCCTCGATCTCAGCGCGGGGGGTCAGCGCAGCCACCGAGTCGACGACAACGATGTCGACCGCCGCAGAACGGACCAGCTGATCGACGATCTCGAGCGCCATCTCGCCGGTGTCCGGCTGAGAGACGAGGAGGTTCTCGATGTCGACACCCAGGGCAGCGGCATAGACCGGATCAAGGGCGTGCTCCGCATCGACAAAAGCAGCCACGCCGCCACGGCGCTGCACCTCGGCGATGGCATGGAGTGTCAACGTCGTCTTACCGGAGCTCTCGGGCCCGTAGACCTCCACCACCCGACCTTTGGGGTAGCCACCCCCCAGTGCCAGATCAAGGGTCAGGGCACCGGTCGAGATCGTCTCGACCCGCATGCGCGAGGCGTCCCCGAGACGCATGATTGAACCCTTGCCGAAGTTGCGCTCGATCTGGTTCAGCACCAGGCCAAGGGCCTTGTCCCGCTCGGTGGCAGCGGCGGAAGCCTGGGCAGAGGACGGGGAAGCAGGCACGGCGGCAGCGGCAGGGTGAGAGGTGGAACGGGTGGTGGTCGCGCGGGATGGCGTCACAGCGCCCGACGAAAAAGCCGGGGACGAGGCAGCCACAGCACTGGGGAGCTTGTCCGAAGCGGCCTTCGAATCAGCAGGCATGGATGGAAACGGCAAAGGAGAAGGCCGCAGCGTCATCCTGCGACCAGCAAAAGAGAAGTGCCACCAAAACCAGCCAGCGTTTCAAGCGGTGCCCCAAACCATGCAGTACAAGCGTACTTTAGCGCTCAGTGCCAGCCCGCCAAGGGGCCGGCAAAGACCTCGGGGGTGAGCAGGCTGATCCCTGCTGGCAGATTCCGGGAATCGCCCGGGGCCAGGTAACCCCAGGACACCAGAAGACACCGCACCGGATCCAACTCAGGACAAGCTCGCACCGCCTCAAGGGTGAGGCGTCGATCTTCGATGAACCAGAGCGGAACTCGGTGCTGCTGCTGCAACCGGGCCAGCACGGCGGGCTTGCTACCGGATTCGTGACCGAACAACTGCAGCGGCTGCAGCCCGGCCGACGCGAGCAGCTCCCGGGCAAAGGCGGCACCTTTGGTGGTCAGCACCACCCAGCTGCTGGCCTCATCGGCCAGCGCATGCAGACGCTCCACCACGCCGGGGAAAAACCGATGGCGTGCCAGCCAGCCGGGACGGTCGCAGGCAATGCCCTCGGCGCGAACGCCCTCGAGCACATGCTGCAGCTGCGCCGAAGTCCAGCCGCGAGCCGCCAGGGCCGTGGGCAGGCATCGGTCATAGTCCGACAGCAACAGGGTCGGATCCAGGCTCGGGCTGGCCAGCTCAGCCGCCACAAGCACCATCTCCCAACCCTTGTGAATCAGGGGACGAAGTTGAGCGAAAGCCGATGGCGCCTGCTCTGGCAGATCGAGAGAGGAATCCAGACTGAGGGCAGACATGCGAGCCGCCCACCAGTACTCGGGCATCCCATCGACCAGGACACCGTCGAAGTCGAAGACGAGGAGAGGAGTGTTCAAAACTGGGCCGCTAGGATTCGAACCTAGGAATGTCGGGACCAAAACCCGATGCCTTACCGCTTGGCGACGGCCCAATGAACGCCGTGCTCTGTCGGCGTGTTGCTAGTTACCCACAACGGCCGGTCCTTCGTCAACAGCCCCTGCCGCCGCAGCGCTGAAGCCAGGGTTGCACCAGAGCCTGGGCGTGCTCCAGCGCTGGGGGCCACAGCGCTGGACAATCGAGCAGCCGCCGGCCCTGGCCATGGGCGGCCTGCAGCCAGGGTTGCAAGCGCCGACGCGCCTCACCACCAAACGCCACACCAGCCACACCAGAGTCCGGCTCCAGTAACCCCAAAGTGTGCCCATTGGTCCCGCCGGCCAGCTGCAAGGGGCCTGGGGGTGCCAGGGATCGCACCTGCGACAGCAAGCGGACGGCCACCCGCGCTGCCCCGCGCCCAAGATCACCGCTCATGGGCCGCCCGTCGAGCTGCCACAGGGGGCGAAAGCCCGCCTCGCGCAGCCGGTCGAACCGCTGCCAAAGCTGTTCGCCCAGCGCTGGTGCCCCACCGGCATCGGCGCCCATGCTGACGGCAAGACGCTGCAAGGGCACGCCACTGGCAGCCAGCTGGCCAAGCCGATCGGCGAATCCCCCGTCCCTGCCGGCCTGGCAATGCAACTCGATCGCGTCAGGACGAATATCCGCCAGCAGTGCCGGCACGGAGCCGGCCGCCAGCACCTGAGAGCGCTCCTCTATCAAGCCATACGGGCAGGCGGGCAGGCAGCGCCCACAGCCGTAACAACGATCGGCCAGCACACCCGCAGCGCCGGTTGCTGCCAAGCCGATGGCCAGTGCCGGACAGGCCTGCTCACAGGGACGACGGCAGGCGGGGGGGCAACGCTCTGGATCGAACCAGGCCTTGCGAAAATGGGGGTCAGGTCCGTCGCTGAGGCTGACCATCAACCAGGGGACTGGAGTGCCACGCTCTGCAGCCCAGGCCATGCCACGCCTGACAGCGCCGACCACGGCGGCATCGGCGGCAGCGTCGATGCAATGAACGCCCGCCAGGCTGTACAGGCCAGCCAGATCCTCGATGGCGGCTAGGTCCTGATTGCTGGCACCGCAGATCAGCTTGACCCACTGGCCCTGGGCCAGGGCCTGCTCAGGCGGCGACAAGCTCCTCGAGCGGCCGCCAGCGCAGGGCCCGGGCACCGCCCATCTCAACCACAAGCCGCAGCCGGGGCTCGCGACGGGTCAAAGCCACAAGGGACGCCAGTTCGGCGTTCGAGAGCACCTGGCCTTCCAGAATCCAGAGCACAACCGGTGCATCACCATCCAGCAGGGCCCCCAGCTGGGGCATAACCCGCTGAACCTCGCCGACGGCGGCACCGCGTCCGACGCTCTGATGGCCGAGATGGGGCGGCCGCACACCATGCAATTGCAAGAGGTAGGCCTCAGGGTCACCCAAACCCCGGGCCGACGTGATCTGGGCCCGATAGCCTGCGGCCCTCAACCGGCGCAGCAGGCGGGTCTCGGCGCCGCCTTCCAGTGGCGCATAAAAGGCCAAAGCTCCAGCGCGCTCCAGGTCCTGCCTGAATTCACGACCAGAGAGCAGGAGAGGCATTGCCGGCTAAAGCTGTGCTGGATCCAGTCTGGCAGCTTGCGGCGGGCGTCGGTCAGGCACGAACACATCAGCCTCGACGACCAGACATTAAGCGTCATGTCGTGTTGTATGGTTGTTTGCTGTTCTGTTGATTCGTGCCCGTCCGCTAGCCGGGCCTCCGAAACGCAGAACACGGTCACCAGTGGTGGTGGCCGTCCACGGCCAGCACGGTTTCACCACTTTCAAGTGGTCTGAAGTCCGTCGGGAAACTATCTGAACGCCTCCGCGCGGCAGCGAACTTCTGTTCCAAGCCTCGCGGAACCGGTCCAGTCAAGTCCCAGCCGCGCTGATCGGATCCGTTCTGATCGGTCTTGCTAGCTCCTTGGCATTGCCATTACAAGGATGTCCGCCCGCGGACATCCTCGGCCAACAGTCCATGGTGAAGGCCTCAGGCCACGCAAGACCTCAGTCACGGAATGCGATCAGCAACCCGGTCGTTCTCGGACAACCGACTGTTCTGCTGGCGTCGTTCACCGTCTTATGTCAATCGGCATCCTCGGGAAGAAGCTGGGCATGTCCCAGTTCTTCGATGAAGAGGGCAGATCCATCCCGGTCACATTGATCGAGGCTGGCCCCTGCCGCATCACCCAGCTCAAGACCACCAGCACCGACGGCTACAACGCCGTGCAGGTGGGTTTCGGCGAGATTCGCGAAAAGCTCGTCAACAAGCCCGCCAAGGGCCACCTTGCCAAGTCAGGCGCTGAGGTGCTGCGCCACCTCAAGGAGTACCGCGTCGACAGCGTTGACGGACTGGAACTCGGCAGCGATATCACGGTTTCGTCGTTTGAACCCGGCCAGAAGGTCGACGTCAGCGGCGACACCATGGGTCGGGGATTTGCCGGCTACCAGAAGCGCCACGGCTTCAGCCGCGGTCCCATGACACACGGTTCCAAGAACCACCGCGAACCGGGTTCCACCGGCGCCGGCACCACGCCTGGTCGGGTCTACCCCGGCAAGCGCATGGCCGGTCGCTACGGCGGCAAGCAGACAACCACCCGTGCCCTCACGGTTCTGAAGGTGGATGTCGAGCGCAACCTGCTGGTGGTGAAAGGCTCGGTTCCCGGCAAGCCAGGCGCCCTGCTGAACATCAGCCCGGCTAAGCGGGTTGGCGACAAAACCGCTAGCTGAGGAGAGAACAGAACATGGCTGACTGTGTGATTCGCGATTGGCAAGGGAAGGAGGCCGGCAAGGCCGCCCTTGACCTCAAGGTCGCCAAGGAGACTTCGGCGAACGATCTGGTGCACCGCGCGGTGGTGCGTCAACTGGCCCATGCCCGTCAGGGAACCGCCAGCACTCTCACCCGCGCTGAGGTGGCCGGTGGTGGCCGCAAGCCCTACAAACAGAAAGGGACCGGCCGGGCAAGGCAGGGTTCGATCCGCACACCCCTGCGTCCAGGTGGTGGTGTGGTGTTCGGACCCAAGCCTCGCAGCTACAGCCTGGCGATGAACCGCAAGGAACGTCGTCTCGCCCTGCGGACGGCCCTGATGAGCCGCATTGACGACATCATCGTGGTCAAGGGGTTTGGAGCGGACCTCCAATCTCCAAAAACCAAGGAAATCACCGCCGCCCTCAGCCGCTTCGGGATCGAAGACGGTGTGAAGGTTCTGGTGATCCTTGACAACGCTTCAGAGGCTGTGCGCCTGTCGGTGCGCAACCTCCAGGCCGTGAAGCTGATCGCCGCCGATCAGCTCAACGTGTTCGATCTGCTCAATGCACGCAAGCTCGTGCTGAGCGAGGAAGCACTTGCAAAGATTCAGGAGGTCTACGGCGATGGCTGAACGTTTTGCAGGGAGGTTGGCGGATGTGATCCGCAAGCCCCTGATCACTGAGAAGGCCACCCGGGCCCTCGAGCTGAACCAGTACACCTTTGAGGTTGACCATCGCGCTGCCAAGCCAGACATCAAGGCTGCGGTCGAAGCGATGTTCGAAGTCAAGGTGGTCGGCGTCAGCACCATGAATCCGCCACGCCGCAGTCGGCGGGTCGGACGCTTCGCCGGCAAGCGCGCCCAGGTCAAGAAGGCCGTGGTTCGCCTGGCCGAGGGCAGCGCAATCCAGCTGTTCCCTGAGTCCTGAGGGGTCTGAAACGACATGGCAATCCGCAATTACCGTCCCATCACCCCCGGCACCCGCACCCGTGTCGCCAGTGACTTCAGCGAAGTCACTGGCCGCGGTCGCGAACGGGGACTGGTGGTCGCCAAACACCGCCGCAAGGGCCGTAACAACCGAGGTGTGATCACCTGCCGCCACCGCGGTGGCGGTCACAAGCGCCTGTACCGCATCGTCGACTTCCGCCGGGACAAGCACGGTGTCGTCGCCAAGGTGGCTGCGATCCACTACGACCCGCACCGCAATGCCCGTCTGGCCTTGCTCTTCTATGCCGATGGCGAGAAGCGCTACATCCTTGCCCCCGCAGGCATCGAGATTGGCCAACAGGTGGTTTCAGGTCCCGACTCGCCGATTGAAACCGGCAACGCGCTGCCTCTGCACGCCATTCCCCTCGGTTCGAACGTTCACAACGTTGAGCTGTACGCCGGGCGCGGCGGCCAGATGGTCCGAACAGCCGGTGCCAGCGCCCAGGTGATGGCCAAAGAAGGTGATTACGTCGCCCTCAAGCTCCCATCCACCGAAGTGCGTCTGGTGCGTCGCGAGTGCTACGCCACCCTCGGAGAGGTCGGCAACAGCGAGGTGCGTAACACCAGCCTGGGTAAGGCCGGACGCAAGCGTTGGCTTGGTCGACGGCCCGAAGTGCGCGGTTCGGTCATGAACCCCTGCGATCACCCCCACGGTGGTGGCGAGGGTCGCGCACCGATCGGCCGCAGTGGCCCTGTCACCCCCTGGGGCAAACCGGCCCTGGGTCTCAAAACCCGCAAGCGGAACAAGCCCAGCAATCGGTTTGTGCTGCGGAAACGTCGCCGCACCTCCAAGCGGAGCCGTGGCGGACGCGATTCCTGATGAACCACACCGCTTTGCTCACCGCCTGAACCGCCATGGGACGTTCACTTAAAAAAGGCCCCTTTGTTGCTGACAGCCTGCTTCGCAAGGTTGAAAAGCAGAATGCCGCCGACGACAAGTCGGTCATCAAGACCTGGTCGCGGGCCTCGACCATCCTGCCGATGATGATCGGCCACACCATTGCCGTTCACAACGGCAAGAGCCACGTACCTGTGTACGTGACCGAACAGATGGTGGGTCACAAGCTGGGCGAATTCGCGCCCACCCGCACCTTCAAGGGCCACATCAAGGACAAGAAAGGAGGACGCTGACGCAATGGCTAACAGCTCTACCAACCAGGCCCTCGCCCACGGCCGCTTCATCCGCGGCTCAGCCTCCAAGGTGCGCCGTGTGCTCGACCAGATCCGTGGCCGCAGCTACCGCGAGGCCCTGATCATGCTCGAGTTCATGCCTTACCGCTCGACCGGGCCGATCACCAAGGTGCTTCGCAGCGCCGTGGCCAACGCCGAACACAATCTCGGCATGGATCCGGGCTCTCTGGTGATCAGCCAGGCCTGGGCCGACATGGGCCCTTCGATGAAGCGATTCAGGCCCCGGGCTCAGGGCCGGGCCTACGCCATCAAGAAACAGACCTGCCACATCAGCATTGCTGTGGCTCCTTCCACCTGATCCCCGAGGACACCGACTGATGGGACACAAGATCCATCCAACCGGCCTGCGCCTGGGGATCACCCAGGACCACCGCTCCCGTTGGTACGCACCAAGCAAGACCTATCCGACCCTCCTTCAGGAGGACGATCGGATTCGCAAATTCGTCCACAAGAAATACGCCGCAGCCGGCATCAGCGACGTGCTGATTGCCCGCAAAGCAGACCAGCTTGAGGTCGAACTCAAGACCGCACGCCCCGGTGTGCTGGTCGGACGTCAGGGAAGTGGCATCGAAGAGCTGCGCACTGGCATTCAGAAGACCCTTGGCGATGCCAATCGCCAGATCCGCATCAACGTCGTTGAAGTGGAGCGGGTGGATGCCGATGCCTATCTGCTGGCCGAATACATCGGCCAGCAGCTCGAAAAACGCGTGGCTTTTCGCCGGGTGATGCGCATGGCTGTGCAGCGCGCCCAGCGAGCCGGTGTGCTCGGACTCAAGATCATGGTCGCCGGCCGCCTCAATGGCGCCGAGATCGCCCGCACCGAATGGACCCGCGAGGGTCGCGTTCCCCTGCACACCCTGCGGGCTGACATCGACTACGCCACCAAGGTGGCCAGCACCACCTATGGGGTGCTGGGTATCAAGGTGTGGGTGTTCAAAGGTGAAGTGCTCCCCGGCCAGACCGACAAGGTCCCCGTCGGTGGTGCACCCCAGCGCCGGACCAGCCGCCGGCCCCAACAGTTTGAAGACCGCTCCAACGAGGAGTGATCAGGAGGCCTGAACCATGCTGAGTCCAAGACGCGTCAAATTCCGCAAGCAACAGCGGGGCCGCATGCGCGGCATCGCCACCCGTGGCAACACCATCGCCTTCGGGGAGTTTGCTCTTCAAGCCCAGGAGTGCGGCTGGATCACCTCGAGACAGATCGAGGCGAGCCGTCGTGCCATGACCCGCTACGTCAAGCGGGGCGGCAAGATCTGGATCCGGATTTTTCCGGACAAGCCCGTCACCATGCGCCCTGCGGAAACCCGCATGGGTTCCGGTAAGGGCAACCCCGAGTTCTGGGTGGCTGTGATCAAACCCGGCCGCATCCTCTTCGAGATGGGCGGCCCTGACATCACCCCCGAGATTGCTCGTGAGGCCATGCGCCTGGCGCAGTACAAGCTGCCCGTCAAAACCAAATTCCTGACCCTGGAGGATCAGGAAACCCTTGCTACCGCAGTGGAGTCCTGACCATGGCCCGCCCATCCATCGCCGATGCGCGCAAGCTCAACGACGGCGAAATCACCGCTCAGATTGACGCCACCCGGCGCGAACTGTTCACCCTTCGCTTCGAGCAGGCCACCCGCCGTCTCGAGAACCCTCACCGGTTCCAGCAGGCCAGGCTCAAGTTGGCCCATCTGATGACCGTCCAGAGCGAGCGGCAACGCGAAGCCTCTGCGGCCCCTTCAGCTTCCTGATCCCCCCGAACTTCCCATGGCAACCAAGGAACGGGTCGGCACTGTCGTCAGCGACAAGATGGACAAAACGGTGGTTGTGGCGGTGGAAAACCGCTTCCCCCATCCCATCTATCAAAAGACGGTCAGCCGCACCCAGCGCTACAAAGTCCACGACGAAGCCAACACCTGCAAGGTGGGCGATCGCGTGCGCATCACCGAAACCAGGCCGCTCAGCCGCACCAAGCGCTGGACGGTGGCCGAGGTGCTTTCCACCTCCACCAGCAGCTGAGGAGGCACGACCAATGATTCAACAGGAAACCTTCCTCAATGTCGCTGACAACAGCGGCGCCAAGCGCATCCAGTGCATCCGGGTGCTGGGCACCAACCGTCGCTACGCCCACGTGGGTGACGTGATCGTGGCCGCCGTCAAGGACGCGATGCCCAACATGGGCGTCAAGAAGTCAGACGTGGTCAAAGCCGTGGTGGTGCGCACCAAGGCCACCCTGCGACGCGAGACCGGCAACTCGATCCGCTTCGATGACAACGCCGCTGTGATCCTGGGGAACGACAACAACCCCAAGGGAACCAGGGTGTTTGGCCCGGTGGCCCGCGAACTGCGCGAGCGCAATTTCACCAAGATCGTGTCCCTCGCTCCGGAGGTGATCTGAGATGGCGACTGCAACACCTCGGGCCAAGACCCCAGAGCGCACCAAAATGCGCATCAAGAAGGGCGACACCGTGCAGGTGATCGCCGGTAAGGACAAGGGCAAGACCGGTGAAGTTCTGCGCACCCTGCCTTACGAGAACCGCGTTGTGGTGCAGGGCATCAATCTGCGCACCCGCCACGTCAAACCCACCCAGGAGGGTGAGACCGGCCGGATCGTCACCGAGGAAGCATCACTCCATGCCTCCAACGTGATGATCTATTCCACCAGCAAGCAGGTCGCCAGCCGCGTCGAGATCGTCGTCGAAAAAGACGGCACCAAGAAGCGGCGTCTGAAAAAGACCGGAGAAGTTCTGGACTGACCTTCTGACGGCCAGCACCAGGCGCCATTCTTCGCCCAATCACGACCACTGAACCCACCCTCGTCCGCCTTCTGACCCAGCCCAGAAGCGCAACCCCTCCCCGCCCATGTCACTGAAACAGCGCTATCGGGAGACGATCCAGCCCAAGCTGCTCAAGGATCTCAGTCTCTCCAACATCCACGAAGTCCCCAAGGTGGTGAAAGTCACCGTCAACAGGGGTCTGGGCGAAGCCGCCCAGAACGCCAAAGCCCTTGAGGCCTCCATTACCGAGCTGGCCACCATCACCGGCCAGAAGGTTGTGGTGACCAGGGCTAAGAAGGCCATCGCGGGCTTCAAGATCCGTACCGGCATGCCGATCGGCGTTGCCGTCACCCTGCGCGGTGACCGGATGTACGCCTTCCTGGAGCGTTTGATTCACCTGGCCCTGCCCCGTATCCGCGACTTCCGCGGGGTGAGTGCCAAAAGCTTTGACGGGCGAGGCAATTACACCCTCGGCATTCGTGAACAGATCATCTTCCCGGAGATCTCCTTCGACAAGATCGACGCGATCAGGGGGATGGACGTCACCATCGTGACCACCGCCCGTAACGACGAAGAGGGCCGGGCCCTCCTCCGCGAGATGGGAATGCCGTTCCGCAGCAACTGAGCCCTCTTCCGGACACGACACATGGCAAACCACGACCCGATTTCCGACATGCTCACCCGCATTCGCAATGCGAGTGAGAAGCGGCATGAAACCACCAAGATCCCGGCCTCCAGGCTGCTGCGCAACATCGCCAACGTGCTGCAGCAAGAGGGCTTTATCGCCGGCGTCAGCGAGGAGGGTGAAGGCATCCAACGGCAGCTGGTGCTCGAGCTGAAATACAGCGGCAAGCACCGTCAACCGACGATTCGCTCCGTGCAGCGCGTCAGCAAGCCAGGCCTGCGCATCTACAAGAACACCCGCCAGCTCCCCAAGGTCCTTGGCGGCCTGGGTGTCGCCATCATCTCCACCTCAAAGGGAGTGATGAGCGACCGCGATGCCCGCAAGCAGGGCGTCGGCGGTGAAGTGCTCTGTTACATCTACTGATCCTGGGAGGTTGAAGCATGTCACGTATTGGTAAGTCACCGATTCCGATTCCGGACAAGGTGAGCGTCAGCCTCAACGGCCTCGACGTCACCGTTAAGGGACCTAAAGGGGAGCTCAGCCGCACCCTGCCCGATGGAGTCGACATCGCCCAGGATGGCAATGTCCTGGTGGTCACCCCCAGCAGCACCAGCCGCCGTTCCCGCGAGCGTCACGGCCTGTGCCGCACCCTCGTCGCCAACATGGTCGAGGGCGTGAGCCAGGGCTACACCCGCAAGCTCGAGATCGTCGGCGTTGGTTACCGCGCTGCCGTCCAGGGCAAAAAGCTCGTGGTCAGCGCCGGTTACAGCCATCAGGTGGAGATGGTCCCCCCCGACGGCATCACCTTTGCTGTGGAGAACAACACCAACGTGTTCGTCTCCGGTGCAGACAAGGAGCTCGTCGGCAATGAAGCCGCCAAGGTGCGGGCCATTCGCCCCCCTGAGCCCTACAAAGGCAAAGGCATCAAGTATGAGGGTGAACGCATCCTGCGCAAGGCCGGTAAGACCGGTAAGAAATGAGGTCTGCCTGAGCGTCGTCACTCCGTATTCCCATGTCGTCCCTATCCCGCAAACAGCAGACCCAGAAGCGTCACCGCCGCCTGCGTCGCAATCTCAGTGGCACCGCCGAACGTCCCCGTCTGGCTGTGTTCCGCTCCAACAATCACATCTACGCCCAGGTCATCGACGACACTGCACAGAACACACTCTGTGCAGCGTCGACCCTCGACAAGGATCTGCGCGTTGATCTCAACGCCAGCTCCACCTGCGATGCCTCCATCGCCGTCGGTCAACTAGTCGCCAAACGTGCCCTGGCCAAGGGCATCTCCCAGGTGGTCTTCGATCGCGGCGGCAACCTGTACCACGGCCGGGTCAAGGCCCTGGCTGACGCCGCCCGGGAAGCGGGCCTTCAGTTCTGATCCCTGCTCTCACCATGACCGAAACCAACGATCAAGTTCTTTCGAACGACATTCCGGCCGCTTCCGACGTCCCTGCAGCTGCCGAAGGGCAACAGGAGCGCCGTGGCGGACGCGGTGAGGGCCGCGGTGGCGACCGCCGTGGCGGTGGCCGGGGCCGCGACAACCGCCGCGGCGGCCAGGAGCGCGACTCCGAATGGCAGGAGCGGGTCGTCCAGATCCGCCGGGTCTCCAAAACCGTCAAAGGCGGCAAGAAGATGAGCTTCCGGGCCATCGTCATCGTCGGCAACGAGCGCGGCCAGGTGGGCGTGGGTGTCGGCAAGGCCGGAGATGTCATCGGTGCCGTGCGCAAAGGCGTTGCCGATGGCAAAAAGCACCTGGTCAAGGTGCCCCTGACCCGTCACAGCTCGATCCCGACGATCAGCAATGGACGTGATGGGGCCGCCAGTGTGCTGATCCGGCCGGCTGCACCGGGTACCGGTGTGATCGCCGGCGGCTCGATCCGTACCGTGCTTGAACTCGCCGGCATCAAGAACGTCCTGGCCAAGCGCCTGGGCTCCAAGACGCCGCTCAACAACGCCCGCGCAGCCATGGACGCCCTGTCCGCCCTGCGCACCCACAAGGAGACCGCCAAGGAGCGGGGCATCTCCCTCGAGCAGATCTACTCCTGAGGTCCCACCCATGTCGCTCAATCTCCAGTCACTCAAGGCCAACCCCGGCGCACGGCGCCGCAAACTGCGCAAGGGACGCGGCATCGCCGCGGGTCAGGGTGCCAGCTGCGGCTTCGGCATGCGTGGTCAGAAGTCCCGCTCGGGTCGTCCGACCCGCCCCGGCTTCGAAGGCGGCCAGATGCCCTTGTACCGCCGGGTGCCCAAGCTCAAGCACTTCCCCCTGATCAACCCCACGTCGTTCACTGTGATCAACGTGGCCAAGCTCGCCGACCTCAAGGCCGGCAGCACCGTCAGCCTGGATTCCCTCGTCAAGGACGGAATCGTGACCAGCCCTAAGCATCCCCTCAAGATCCTGGGCAGCGGTGAGCTCAACGTCAAACTGACCGTGCAAGCAGCCGCGTTCACAGCCAGCGCCCGGGCCAAGATTGAGGCCGCAGGCGGCACCTGCGAGATCACCGACTGAACGGCGGACTGCCCGCCGACCTATGGTCATAGCCGCCTGCCGGAGCTTCAGCCCCGGCAAGCGGCTTTTTGCTGGACGCCGCGCAGCAGGGCGTCAATCAACCTCTGCCACCGAACACCATGCTTGTCAGCCGGGGACGCAACCCCAGTGCCGGGGAAATCTTCAGCCAGCTGATTCTCTCCAAGGGTCTGCGCGAACGGGTGCTGATCACCCTGGGGCTCCTGCTGGTGGTCAGGCTCGGGATCTACATCCCGGTGCCCGGCATCGACCGGATCGCCTTTCAGGACTTCCTGCAGCGCGGCGGCCAGCTGATCGGCTTTCTTGACATCTTCACCGGGGGCGGCATTTCCACCCTGGGAGTCTTTGCCTTGGGAATCCTGCCGTTCATCAACGCCTCGATCATCATTCAGCTGTTGACCGCAGCGCTGCCCCAGCTCGAGGAACTGCAGAAGAACGAGGGTGAGGCCGGTCGTCGCAAGATCGCCCAGATCACCCGTTATGTGGCCCTGGGCTGGGGCGTGCTGCAAAGCGCTGTCTTTGCCCTGATCCTGCGGCAGTACGCCACGCCGGGCATCTCTGAACCGGTGTTCGTGATTCAGACGACCCTGGCCCTGGTGACCGGCTCCATGGTGGTCATGTGGATCAGCGAAGTGATCACCGAACGGGGCATCGGCCAGGGGGCCTCGCTGGTGATCTTCGTCAACATCGTCGCCACACTCCCCAAGGCCCTGGGTTCCACCATCGAACTGGCCCAGAGCGGCGATCGCAGCACAGTCGGCGGCATCGTCGTGCTGGTGCTGATCTTTCTCGTCACCATCATCGGCATCATCTTTCTTCAGGAAGGCAACCGACGCATACCGATCGTCAGCGCCAAACGGCAGGTCGGAGGCACCAGCCTGCTGTCGGCACGTCAGAGCTACCTGCCGCTCAAGCTCAACGCCGGTGGGGTGATGCCGATCATCTTTGCTTCGGCCGTGGTGTTTCTGCCGCTGACGATCGCCAACATCACCGGCAGTCCCTGGCTGATCACCGCCGCCAGCTACCTGAACCCCAACAGCAGCACTCCCTGGCTCTACGCCCTGGTGTATTTCGCCCTGATCTGCGGATTTGCCTACTTCTACGCCTCCCTGACCGTGAACCCGGTCGACATCGCCACCAACCTCAAGCGCAGCGGGGTGGCCGTGCCCGGCGTGCGCCCCGGATCGGCCACAGCCCGATACCTTGGCGCCGTGCAGAACAGGCTGACCCTGCTCGGTGGCCTATTCCTGGGCGCCGTGGCAATCATTCCCTCGGCCGTGGAAGGCGCCACCCAGGTGCGCACCTTTCAGGGACTGGGCGCCACCTCACTGCTGATCCTGGTGGGGGTCGCGATCGACACCGCCAAACAGGTTCAGACCTATGTCATCTCCCAGCGCTACGAGGGCATGGTCCGTCAATGACCGTCGCTGACCTGCTGTTTGGGCATGGGTCCGCCCCCGTCGCGCTCCCATTCCCGCCCCTGTCCTGATTTTCAAAAGCCCTGCCGTGACCAAGCAACGCCTCCTGTTCGTCGGCCCCCCCGGGGCCGGCAAAGGCACACAGGCCCAGCAACTGGCCTTGCGCCACAACCTGCTGCACCTCTCGACCGGAGATCTTCTACGGGCGGAGGTGTCGGCCGCGACCGAACTGGGCCTGGAGGCCGCGGCGGTCATGGCCCGCGGTGAACTGGTCAGCGATGCCCTCGTGCTGGCGATCGTGCGCAGCCGGCTCGAGCAGCAGTCCGCCAGCCTGAGCCGGGGTGAACCCGGCCCCAGTGGCTGGCTGCTGGACGGCTTCCCACGCAACCTGGCCCAGGCTGAGGCCCTGGAGGCCCTGCTGAGCGATCTCGATCAGCCGATCGATCTGGTCGTGTTGATGGAGCTGGACGACGACCTGCTGATGCAGCGCTTGCTGGGCCGGGGCCGGGCCGACGACAACGCCGAGGTGATTCGCCATCGTCTCGAGGTCTACCGGCAGCAGACGGCACCGTTGATCGCCTACTACCGCCAACGCCAGTTGCTGCAGGCAGTGGATGCCGAAGGCAGCATCGAAGCGATTGCCGAGCGCATCGAACATCTGCTGGCCTGAAGGCGACCACCGCCGACCGGATCACCCAGGGGTGGTTGACCCGTGTGGTAGGTTGGCGGTTTGCAAATTCGGAGAGCACAATTCCCATGAAGGTGCGTGCCTCAGTCAAGAAAATGTGCGACAAATGCCGGGTGATCCGTCGCCACGGCCGGGTAATGGTCATCTGCGCCAACCCCAAGCACAAGCAGCGCCAGGGCTGACCCTGCCTGCGCGGCCTCGCCCTGCGACGGCCATCCCCTCCCTGAACCCCTCGAAACCGTTTTCACGTGGCACGGATTGCCGGCGTCGATATCCCTCGCGACAAGCGGGTTGAAATCGCACTGACCTATGTGTATGGCATCGGCTTGACCCGTGCCCAGAAAATTCTGGCCAAGACCGGAGTCAACCCTGACACCCGCGTCAAGGACCTGAGCGATGCCGATGTGCAGAAACTGCGTGGCGCCGCCGAGGGTTTCACCCTCGAAGGCGACCTGCGCCGCCAGGAGGGCATGGCCCTCAAGCGTCTGCAGGACATCGGCTGTCTCAGGGGTCGTCGTCACCGCCTCGGCCTGCCCGTGCGCGGCCAGCGCACCCGGACCAATGCGCGCACCCGTCGCGGCGCCCGCAAGACCGTGGCCGGTAAGAAGAAGTAATCACTTCCTGTTCGCCGGACCATTTCATCCGGTCTGACGGCTTCCACAGCTCTGCCGCAGCATCGCCTCCGTTGCCGCTGCGTCACCAGAGCTTCCTCTGTCCCCCCGATCACCTCCTGCATTCAGCAGGGTTTCCAGCATGGCCAAACCCGCCAAGAAATCAGGCCCCAAGAAGACCAAACGGAATGTGCCCAATGGCGTGGCACACATCCAGAGCACGTTCAACAACACGATCGTCTCGATCACCGACACCGCCGGTGAGGTGATCAGTTGGAGCTCGGCAGGCGCCAGTGGCTTCAAGGGCGCCCGCAAAGGCACCCCCTTTGCTGCCCAGACAGCCGCCGAAGCCGCTGCACGCCGCGCCCTCGAGCAGGGCATGCGTCAGATCGAAGTGCTGGTGCGTGGTCCCGGCTCTGGTCGTGAGACCGCGATCCGTGCCCTGCAGGTGGCCGGTCTTGAAATCACCCTGATCCGGGATGTGACTCCGCTGCCCCACAACGGCTGCCGCCGCGCCAAGCGTCGCCGCGTCTGAAACACCTTTCTGTGTCAGGCCATCTGGCGTCTTCCACCCTTCCGACTCTTCAGACCGTGCTGCAGTACCAAATCGATCGTGTCGAGCATGAGGTCGCTGCCGACCGTTCCCAGACCGGCGTGTTTGTGATCGGTCCGCTCGAGCGCGGCCAGGCCACCACCCTGGGCAACGCCCTGCGGCGGGTGCTGATCGGCGGCCTCGAGGGCAGTGCGATCACTGCCGTTCGCATCTCCGGCGTCAATCACGAGTACGCCACCGTTCCCGGCGTGCGCGAGGACGTGCTCGACATCCTGCTGAACTGCAAGGAAGTTGCCGTCAATTGTCGCGGTCGCGAGCTTGAGATCGGCCGACTGGTCGTCAACGGTCCGGCCACCGTCACCGCGGCTGACCTGCAATTCTCCTCGCAGGTTCAGGTGATCGATGCCGATCGCCCGATCGCCACCGTGGCCAAGGGTCACAGCCTTGAGATGGAGGTCCATGTCGAGCGCGGGATCGGCTACCGGCCCGTCGACCGCCATGCCGAAGACACCAGTGCGATCGATCTGTTGCAGATCGACGCCGTGTTCAGACCGGTCAAGCGTGTCAACTACGGCGTTGACGAAACCGCAGTAGGGGAGGGCGGATCTGCCCGCGAGCGCCTGCGCCTCGAGATCGAGACCAACGGCAGCATCACCCCTGATGACGCCATGGCACAGGCCGCCAATCAACTGATTGCCCTGTTCCAGCCTCTGGCCAGCTTGACCATGGTCGAGGAGCCGGGTCTTGAACCTGAAGCGTCGGCCGAGGCCCAGATTCCTCTGGAGGAACTGAACCTGTCGGTGCGCGCCTACAACTGCCTCAAGCGCGCCCAGGTCAATTCGGTCTCCGATTTGATGGGCTTCAGCTATGAGGATCTGCTGGAGATCAAGAACTTCGGCTCCAAGTCGGCCGATGAAGTGATCGAGGCGCTTGAGCGCATCGGCATCACCCTTCCCCAAAGCCGCACCAGCGCCTGAGACCCGCTTTTTATCCGCCTTCTTTGACACCATGCGACACCAGTGCCGAGTCCCCCAACTGGGACGCCCCGCCGACCAACGCAAGGCCATGCTGCGCGGCCTGACCACTCAGCTGATTCGCGAAGGTCGGGTCACCACCACCAAAGCCCGTGCCAAAGCGCTGCGGGACGAAGCGGAACGGATGATCACCCTGGCCAAAGAGGGCAGCCTGGCGGCACGCCGTCGCGCCATCGGCTACATCTACGACAAGCAACTGGTTCACTCGCTGTTTGACAAGGCGCAGGAGCGTTACGGTGACCGCAACGGCGGTTACACCCGCATCATTCGCACCGTGCCCCGCCGTGGCGACAACGCCGAGATGGCGATCATCGAGTTGGTCTGAAGCCCCTGCGCCGGATCGCTCTCTGCCTGCAGTACGACGGCAGCGCCTTTCAGGGCTGGCAACGCCAGACCAACGGCCCCAGCGTGCAGCAGACCCTTGAACAGGCCCTGAGGGAACTCGATCCCTCGGGGCCTGCCTTGTGTGTGGCGGCAGGACGCACCGACACCGGCGTGCACGCTGCAGGCCAGGTGGTGCATTTCGACACGGCCGGGCCGATTCCGGCCCATCGCTGGCCCAAAGCCCTCAATGGACGATTGCCGCCGACGGTTCGCGTCCGGGCTGCCCGCCAGGTGCCTGCCGATTGGCACGCTTGCTTTGACGCCACTTACCGCCGCTACCGGTACACGATCCTCAACGCGCGGCTGCCCAATCTGTTCCTGGCCCCCTGGTGCTGGCATCGCTACCAGCAGCGGCTCGATCAGGAAGTGATGCGCACCGTGCTCGAGTCGATGCTCGGCGAGCATGACTTTTCAGCCTTCATGCGGGCCGGCAGCCGGCGCGCCCACGGCCGCACCACCCTGCAGGACGTGCTGGTGGAACGGGAGGGAGATCTGATTCGGGTGGAGCTCCAGGCCAGTGGATTTCTGTACGGCATGGTGCGACTGCTGATGGCGCAGCTGGTGGCCGTTGCCGAGGGCCGCCTGGCCACAGACACCCTGTTGGAGCGCTGGCGCCTGCAGCAGCGCCAGGCCATCAAGGAATCGGCGCCGGCCCATGGCCTCTGCCTGTTGCGCGTGGGTTACCCACAGATTCTGTTCAACGAGCCCGAGTGGTACGATTCACAACCGCGGTTTCATTTGAGCGTTCAGGATTCACCTGACGAACAAAAGCTCTGAAGGCTTCGTTCTGTCAGGTTCCCGGGCACCAACTGTCCGCCTCGGAGCCCCCACCTCCAGGCTCCCTGGGAGACCCGACCACCGATCCAGGTCCTGCTGCCGACTCCGGCCCAGGATGGGGATCGGCCAAAGGGCCAGGGACGTCAGCAGGTAAGGTCACTGAAGCGCGGTTGTCCTGGCTCTGGCCAGAGAGAACCGAACCCGATAACCGGCCCGGCAGACTCCGGCGCATCACCCGGCGACATGAACAAAACACCCCTACCGTCCATCGACACCCTGGAACGCCAGTGGTATGTGGTGGACGCCGAGAATCAGACCCTGGGTCGCCTGGCCAGCGAAGTGGCCCAGGTGTTGCGTGGCAAGAACAAGCCCACCTACACCCCCCATCTCGATACCGGTGACTTCGTCATCGTGATCAATGCCGACAAGGTGCAGGTGAGTGGCAACAAGGCCACCCAGAAGCTGTACCGCAGGCATTCGGGTCGTCCCGGTGGCATGAAGACCGAGTCCTTTGCCCACCTGCAAGCCCGGCTCCCCGAGCGCATCGTCGAGAAGGCCGTCAAAGGCATGCTTCCTCACAATGCCCTGGGCCGTCAGCTGTTCCGCAAGCTCAAGGTCTACAAAGGCGCTGAGCATCCCCATGGGGCCCAGCAACCCACAGCCCTCACCCTCGATCCTTCCGCTTCCGCACAATGAGCTCCAACTCCGTCGTCTACTGGGGAACCGGTCGTCGCAAAACGGCAGTGGCCCGTGTGCGTCTGGTTCCCGGCAAGGGACAGGTCACCATCAACGGCCGTCCCGGGGACAACTACCTGAACTACAACCCCGTGTATCTGGCAGCGGTCAAAGCCCCGCTGCAGACCCTGGGTCTCAGCAATGACTATGACCTGCTGGTCAACGTCCACGGCGGTGGCCTGACCGGCCAGGCCGATGCCATCAAGCAGGGTGCTGCCCGCGCGCTGTGTGAACTGTCCCCCGACAACCGCAAGCCGCTCAAGACCGAAGGCCACCTGAGCCGCGATCCTCGTGCCAAGGAACGCCGCAAGTACGGCCTTAAGAAAGCCCGCAAGGCTCCTCAGTTCTCCAAGCGCTGATCGTTCCGATCACTGCGCTGCTCCGTACGCGCCGACTTTTTCAGCCATGCCCAAGGCCGACATTCATCCCACCTGGTACCCCGATGCCAAGGTGATCTGCAACGGAGAGGTGGTGATGACCACCGGCTCCACCCAGCCCGAGATCCACGTCGATGTGTGGAGCGGCAACCACCCCTTCTACACCGGTACCCAGAAAATTCTGGACACCGAAGGACGTGTCGACCGCTTCATGCGCAAGTACGGCATGGGCGGCAGCGACTCGGCTTCTTCTGCCAAGAAGGCAGCCCCAGCCGAGGCGAGCAGCGAGGAAACCGCAGCCAAGGCCTGAACCACGCCTGAAGCTGCCCTGCATTGGACCCCCAACTGCTGAACGAGCGCCTCGACGCTGCGCGCCGCACCTTTGAGACGCTCGAAACGCAGCTTGCTGATCCGGCCGTGGCCGCCGATCCTGGCCAGTTGCAAACCCTGGCCAGGGAGCGTGCCCGGCTTGAACCGCTCGTGCGAGATCAGGCTCTACTGCAACGGGCACGCAGTGAAGCTGCCGAAGCACGCAGTCTGCTCAAGGAGCACCGTGGTGATCTCGCCATGGAAGAGCTCGCCAACGAAGAGCTGCTGCGGCTCGGCGAGCGCATTGCCGAGCTCGAGCGGGGTCTGACCATCGCCCTGCTGCCGTACGACCCGCGGGATGAGCGCAGCGTGATGCTCGAAATCCGTGCCGGGGCCGGCGGCGATGAAGCCGCCATCTGGGCCGGCGACCTGGCGCGCATGTACGAGCGTTATGCCCAGACCGCAGGCTGGCGGGTCGAACCCGTCAGCGCCTCCGAAGCCGATCTCGGGGGCTACAAAGAACTGATCCTGTCGATCCGGGGTGATGGGGTCTACAGCCAGCTGAAATTTGAGGCCGGCGTGCACCGGGTCCAGAGGGTTCCCGCCACCGAATCCCAGGGGCGGGTGCACACCTCAACCGCCACCCTGGCCGTGATGCCGGAGGCCGATCCTGTCGAGGTGCAGATCGACCCCAAGGATCTGGAGATCAGCACAGCACGGTCGGGCGGCGCCGGCGGCCAAAACGTCAACAAGGTCGAAACCGCTGTTGACCTGCTGCACAAGCCGACCGGGATCCGGGTGTTCTGCACCCAGGAACGGTCCCAGCTGCAGAACCGTGAACGGGCTCTTGAGATCCTGCGGGCCAAGCTCTACGAGCGCGAACTGGCCGAAGCCAACGCCCGCGAACGGGCCGGCCGTCTCGCGCAGGTGGGCAGTGGCGACCGCAGCGAAAAGATCCGCACCTACAACTACAAGGACAACCGGGTGACCGATCACCGGCTGGGCCGCAATTTTGCCCTGGAGCCGGTGCTCTCGGGTCAGCTGCAGGACCTGATCAACGGCTGCATCGCCGCCGACCAGACCCGGCGGCTGGAGGAACTGGCCCAGCAGGCAGGTATTGGCTGACGGCAGTCCGTGGCTGACGGCAGACAGTGGCTGATGGCTGACAGTGGCTGATGGCTGACAGTGACTGGAGCCAGGCCTCCCCTCAGCCGATCATGTACTTGGCCCACACAGCGTGCCGGCCACCACGCATCTGGCGTGTGGCCTCAAAGCTGAGGGTGCTCAGCGGCCGATGGGGTTGCCGCAACAGCGGCATGCCCGCCTCGCGGGGCGTGCGGTTGCCCTTGCGCACATTGCAGGGCAGACAGGCGGTGGTCACGTTGTCCCAGCTGTCGCTGCCGCCGCGGCTGCGGGGCATGACGTGGTCGATCGACAGGGCCTCTTGGGCTGTGCCGCAATACTGACAGCGGTGACCATCGCGCTGAAACACATTGCGACGGGTCAGGGGCAGCGGTCTGTAAGGGACGCGCACGAACTGCCGCAGGCGAATCACCGTAGGCAGCAACTGGTCGGGACGCAGGGGACGCGAAGAATCGTGTTCCAGGCCTTCGGCCTTGCCTTTGAGCACCATCACCATGGCGCGCCGCCAGCTGGTGATGTTCAGCGGCTCGTACGAGGCATTGAGGACGAGAACCTGGCTCATGCCAGCCCCCTGGGTTGGGAGCATGCTAGGTGGGATCGCCTTGGTCGCATGGTGCGCCTGCTTACCCTTTGGGCTGCGCCGTGGCCATGAACGCGTTGTCCCTGGCATCCCAACCAGAACCCCACGAGGCGGGGTACTCGCGTCAGCGGGCCTGGGTTGAGGTCGACACCGACGCGATCGCCCGCAACGCCGCCAATCTGGCCACCGGACTGGCCCCTGGATGCCAACTGATGGCCGTGGTCAAGGCCGACGGCTATGGCCATGGGGCGGTGCCTGTGGCCCGGGCTGCGCTGGCCGGGGGAGCCAGCAGCTTCGGGGTCGCCACCCTGGCCGAGGGTGTGCAGCTGCGTCGCGCCGGCATCACCGCCCCGGTGCTGGTGCTGGGCAACCTGATTCACCCCGACGAGCTGCGCAGCTGCCTGCGCTGGCAACTGATGCCGACCCTCAGCGGCATGCGCGAGGCTCTGCTGTGCCAGAACCTGGCTGCCGCTGCCGGCCGCCCGATCGGTGTCCATCTAAAGCTGGACACCGGCATGACCCGCCTGGGCGTCGATTGGCAGGAGGGCCCGCGCCTGGTGGCCGCGATCGCTGAGCTGGCCGACGTGCAGCTGCTGGGCGTGTATTCCCACCTGGCCAATGCCGATGCCGCGCCGGCCGACGACGACAGCATCACCCCCTGCCAGGTGCAGCGGTTCGCCTCGGTGCTGGCCGCCCTGAGGCAGCAGCAGCTGGACGCCGGTTGCCGCCACCTGGCCAACTCGGCCGCCACCCTGCGGGGCCCCGACTTTCACTACGATATGGTGCGGGTCGGCCTGGCCCTCTATGGCCACAGTCCGGCCCTGCACCTGGCTGCAGCATCAGCGCTGCAGCCGGCGATGCAACTGCGGGCACGGGTGAGCCTGATCCGCTCGGTGCCGGCGGGCATCGGGGTCAGCTATGGCCACCGGTTCAGGACCAGCCGTCCCAGCCGCCTGGCCGTGGTCAGCATCGGCTACGCCGATGGGGTGCCCCGGCAACTGTCGGGACAGATTGCCGTGCTGCATCGGGGACGGCGTCTGCCCCAGGTGGGGGCGATCACCATGGACCAGCTGGTGCTCGATGCCACCGATGCCCCTGATCTTGACGTGGGCGAGGTGGTGACCCTGCTCGGACAGGATGGCGACCAGCAGATCACACCGGCTGACTGGAGTCAGCGCTGTCAGACGATCCCCTGGGAGATCCTGTGCGGCTTTAAGCACCGGCTGCCGCGTCTACCCCTGGGTGCCCATTGACCCGCCCGCTCACTGATAAGCTCAGTCAGCCCCCTGGAGAGGTGGCTGAGTGGTTGAAAGCGGCTCCCTGCTAAGGAGTTACAGGAGGCAACTTCTGTCGAGGGTTCGAATCCCTCCCTCTCCGTTTGAACCTGACATTTGGAGTTGCGTTGCAGGCCCCTCTTGGCTTGTGACGTCGGCCTGCAACAGCCTTGCAGCGATGAAGTGTGTGCCGCTCGCCATTCTGATGCTGGCAGCGGTCGGCGCCGCCCACGCCAGTCCGGCCCCATCGCCCTGCCCCGGGGAGACCACGGTCGACATGCGTGCCTGCGCTGCACGATCCCTGAACCAATCCAACGCGCAGTTACTGCGCAAACTGCCCAGAACGGTGTTTCTGCAATGGCAGGAGGCGACCCGGGAGGCCTGTGCCAGGGCTTACACCGACAACCAGGGTGGAACCCTCTATCCGCAACTGCTGATCAGCTGCGATGACCAGCTCAACCGGGCACTGCTGAAGCAATTCCAACCGCTGGTCCCTTGAAACCAGATGCGGGCGGCGCCAGAACCGAGGCCGAACGGGCGTAGGGATTGAGCAACTGCACGTCCTGGCGTCCACGCGCCAGGACGGCCAACCGCTGTTGCAGTGCAACGACCAGCTCACGGGTGCGGACATGGTCCGCATAGTCGCGGCGAACCATCAGCACATCCCCGACCTGCAGTGGCAGCTTCAGTGGCAGAACAACCCAGTCAGGCCCGTAGAGCCCCAAGCTCAGGGGCGTGGCGATGCCCACCAGCAGATCTTCAATGGCTGGATCAGGGCGTCGCTGAGTCGCCGCCCCGCCCAAGCCCAGCTTGGTCAGCATGGCCTGAAACATCGGAAAGGCGTGGGCCGGCAGCGGCAACAGCGGGTAGGCGCTGACGTCGCTGTAGCGCAGCGCAGCCACGCTGAGCAGGGGGTGCCCCACTTTCACCACCAGGTGTGACGGCATCGTGCACAACGGCAGGGCACACAGCTCGGGATCGATGGGTTGATCCGGCGAGGAGCACAACCAGGCATCCAGAATGCGGTTCTTGAGCAGGGCCAATGGCTGCTCGTAGTCCAGATAATTGAGATTGCCCAAGCCCCAGAGCGGCAGAGCCAGATCGGCACAACGGTCGGCCAACCAGTGCTGGGCATCCAGACGCAACGTGCGCTGACACGACCAGCGATAGGCCTGGTGAACCCGCCGCTCGGCGTTCAGCAACGTGTCATCACCGCTGACATGCCACTCGGCTGACTGCTTGAAAAACGTGACAGCAAACAGGTCCTGGCACGCTCTGGCATGGCGACTGATCGTGGACTGATTGCAGCGCAGCACCTCTGCAGCCCTTGCACCGGTTCTTAACCAGAACAGGTGATCCAAGGCGGCGAGGCATTCAACCGAAACCACAAACAGCCAACTACACCCGTCCTGAATTATTCACGAAGGCCACCAGTCGAGACAAGCGAGCGCAGAACGCCTGAAGAAATCTTGCGCATTATTCACTTTTTGCATGATCTCCGCAGGCAGGCCTGGGCTCTGCAAGGGACACCGGAACGATCTCCCCGTTCATTCGCGCCAGTCGAGCGACCCTCGCCCGCAGATGATCCAGCAGTTGCTGCAGGCGGGGACTGGCGCCAAGGGCCCGGCGGAACACCAGCGCATCGCCCGAGGCAAAGGGAAGCTGCAGCGGCAGTCGGCACAGCGCGCCGCCACTGATCTGCATGCTCAGGGGCGTGCCATAGCCAACGACAAGCTCCACCTCTGCCTTCCCCTCCCAGAGGTCGCGGCGGTACCGGGTCATGCGAACGCCGTCATTCCACAGGCCGATCGCCTGCAGTGCCTGTTCAACCAGCGGATAGGAACCCGTGGGTAAAGCCAGGGTTGGAAATTGGGCGATGTCGTCGTAGGTGAGGCTCTGCCGCTTCAGCAGAGGATGCCCCGCTGCACAGGTGAAGAAGACCGGCATCCGTGACAGCGGGACCGCCGTCAGATCCGGTTGATCGGCGGTCGGCAGATCGGGCAGTCCGGCGAGCCAGGCGTCGACGACCCCGTCCTGCAGCAACTGAAAGTTGCGACGGACGCCGACGATGTTGGAACGCCCCAGCAACCAGCCCGGCGGCAGGGTGTTGCACAGGGTTGGCGCGCTCCAGTAGGTGGCCTCAAGCCGCAATGGACGGCGCCAGGCCAGGCGGGCCTGCTGGTGCACGTCGCGCTCGAGTTGCAGCAACGTCTGATCTCCGATCAGATCCAGCTCGCCGTTCTGACGCTCGAGCTGCAGACCAAAGGTCTTCAGCACCTTGCGGCAGCTGCGACTGACCGTGGCTTGACTGATGTCATAGCGCCTGGCCACCTCCTCGCCCGCGCCAAGCCACTGCAGCCCATCGAGGGCCGTCAACTGGTCGAGCTCAACCATCGCAGCGAGCGGCCAGCAGATGGCGTGCGATCTCGGGCAGCAGTTCCCCATCACGGGCACAGGCAGCTCCCTCGGCAAAAACAACCAGCAGGGTCGGCGGCAGGTCCTCGCCCTCGATGTAAGCCGCATCGTGGCGCGCCTGGCTCATCCAACCCGCCTTGCTCCAGCACTGGGCATCGGCGGGCAAGCCGGCACCCAGAAAACCATCGACCTGGTTTTCGGGATCGGCGGCCCGCTGCTGGAGATCGAGGCTGCGATACAGCAACGGACGCATGCGGGCACAGGCCGGCGGCGACACCAGAGCCGAGGCGATCACGCCCTGCAGCAAGCGGGCCACGCCGTTCGCACTGAGCCGGTTGCGGTTGCCGTTATCGGCGCCATAGAACACCCGTTCACGGCCGTAGGGACCGTCATCCCAGGTCTTCTGGCAGGCGTTCCAACCGTCCAGTTCCGGCCAGGCCAGACCGGCAAGCCACTGGTTGACCAGCTGGCGCTGCTGGGTCCAGGTCTCCATCGCGGCAGGCGCGAGCTCAGGGCCACCGGTGGTGCCGCTGAGCCGATCCACCACGTAGGCGGTGGCGTTGTTGCTGGAGTCCTGGATCATGGCCGCCAGGGCACGACGCAACTCCGGCGCGTCCTGCAGCAGGTCCTGCTGCAACCAGGCTTCGGCGGCAATCAGGTAAACGAGCTTGACGACGCTGGCCGGGTAGCGCAATTGATCCCCCCGCCAGGTGGCGCCAGGGCAGGGCAGGGACCAGTAGGCCTCGGGGGCCAGCTGGGCCGCCCGATCGAGCTGAGACTGCGGGAAACGAACCCAGGTGATCGACAGCTGATCCGACAGGCCAGGGCGGCCGTCCTGCTCGAGGGCACGCACCAGATCCACCAGGCACTGGCCCATGGCCGGATCTGGGCTGTAGAACGCCATCACTGCCGGCGGTTGTTGCGGTGAATTTAGGGAGCATGGCGGCACCGGACCTGCTGCAGACCGGCACGATCTGGCGGTTGCTGACCGCCGTGAACGGCTACAGCCGCCCCCGGGGCGACGGTCTGGCCACCCAGGCCTGGGCTGGACGGCACCTGCGGGTGCTCGAGCCCCCGTCCCCGGGAGCCGGTGGACGGCTGCGGGCACGCCTGCTCGAGGATGGCTACCCCTGCTGGCTGGAGCCGGCGGCGCTGCTAGGGGCAGCGGTGGCGGTTCCGGCGCCACAACCCGCACTGCTCAGTGGCGCAGCAATCCAACAGCGCCTGCCGGCGGTGCTGGCGTTTGCCGAAGCAGCCCGGCAGCGGGCCAATGCCTACCTGTGGGGCGGCAGCCTCGGCCCCGATTACGACTGCTCGGGGTTGGTGCAACGGGCCTTTGCCAACGCCGGGATCTGGATCCCCCGGGACGCCTATCTGCAGGAACGGTTCTGCCAGCCCGTAGCGGTGCGCCCTGGGGTCCTGCACGCCTTGCTGCCCGGGGACCTGATCTTCTTTGGCACCCCCCAGCGCTGCACCCATGTGGGCCTGCACCTGGGCGGCGGGCGCTACTTGCACAGCTCGGGCCGTGAGCACGGCCGCGATGGTCTGGGGATCGACGATCTGGCGCCCCACAACCCCCACCCGGTGGCCCGGCACTACCGCAGCCAGCTGCGGGGCGCGGGCCGGGTGATGCGCTGCCATGACGGCAGCCCCTTGCCCGCCTAGGGTCGCCCCCATGCCAGCCGAGATCCCCCTCTCTGTCGTGGTGCCGCTGTTCAACGAGGCGGAGAGCCTGGCGTCACTGGTGCAACAGCTGCTGTCCGCCCTGCGGCCGCTCAACCTGCCTTTTGAGCTCGTGCTGGTGGACGACGGCTCCCGCGACGGCACCGGCGAGGCGTTGCAGCGGCTTGCCGGCGAGATCCCAGAGCTGGTGGCCGTGCTGTTGCGGCGCAACTACGGACAGACAGCCGCCATGGCTGCTGGCTTTGATGCCAGCCGGGGGCAGGTGATCGTCACCCTGGATGGCGACCTGCAGAACGACCCGGCCGACATTCCCCTGCTGCTCAGCAAACTGGCCGAGGGCTACGACCTGGTCAGCGGCTGGCGCCACCAGCGCCAGGACGCACGGCTCAGCCGCCTGGTACCCAGCCTGCTGGCCAACCGGCTGATCGCCCGTGTCACCGGCGTGGCTCTCAACGATTACGGCTGCTCCCTCAAGGCCTACCGGCGCGAGGTGGTGGAGGACATGAACCTCTACGGCGAGCTGCACCGGTTTCTGCCGGCGCTGGCCTTCATCGAGGGCGCCCGCATCGCCGAGGTCAGGGTGCAGCATCACCGGCGCCGCTTCGGGCGCAGCCACTACGGCATTGACCGCACCTTCCGGGTGCTGATGGATCTGCTGACGGTCTGGTTCATGAAGCGCTTTCTGACCCGACCGATGCACGTGTTCGGGTTTGGGGGGCTGCTGGCCATGGCCGTCGGCGGCCTGATCGTGCTCTGGCTGATCGGCGAAAAGCTGCTGGGTGCCGACATCGGCGGCAGGCCGCTGCTGCTGATGGGGGTGCTCAGCCTGCTCACCGGGGTGCAGCTGTTCTGCTTCGGTCTATTGGCCGAACTGCAGATGCGCACCTATCACGAAAGCCAAAACCGCCCCATCTACCGGGTGCGGCAAATTGTGGGCAACAGGTCTGAGAGCTGACTGCCCGCCTAGGCCCTTGGCGCCGCGTTTCGGGGCAACCGCCGACGGGCAGACGTCGGTCGGCGACTGCCGGCAGCAGCACTGGTGCGGTAGGGCTCGATCGCTGCAGCCGCCGCCCCCATCACCTTGAGGTCAGGATCACGCAAGGCACGCCGCAACAGGGGGAGCACCGAGCGATCTCTTGGGCCCGACAGCTGGGCCAAGGCCAGCAGTCGCTGGTCGGTGGGGCCATTGAGCTGGGCTCCCAGAGCCAGCAGTCGCTGCCGGCGGTTCTGCTGGATCAGGCCCCCACGGCTGGGAGCTGCGACAGGCGTGCGCCCAAGGAGCGAGGCCTGAGCACGCGGCTGTACCACCAGGGTGAGCGGGTCCGCAGCCGCTGACGCGGAGCCAGCCCGGGCGGGCCACAGCGGCCGGCGTCGACTCAGCAGCCAGAGCAGGATCGCCAAGATCGAGGCGCTGATTGCAACAGGTGTCTGCATGGATTGAACTTTTATGTCGCCACCTGCAGGGCGGCAGGGACGCTCTGAATGAGCTCCGTACAGTACGGCTGATTCCTATTGGCCTGTGCCATGACTGGAGATTTTGCGGCCGCCTGGATGCCTTCGGTGTTTATTCCCCTGGTGGGAATCCTCGGTCCTGCCGTGGCCATGGCCCTTCTGTTCAACGTGATTGAAGCTCGCGACTGAGCGACCGATTTCGTTACAGCCATTTCCCTGAACCCATGACCGTCACACCCGTGGCCGACCCGACTGTCGGCAACCTGGCAACACCCGTCAACAGCAGCTACTTCACGCGTGCTTTCTTGAACGCGCTGCCGGCCTACCGCCCCTCGCTGTCCCCCAATCGCCGGGGTCTTGAGGTGGGCATGGCGCACGGCTTCTTCCTCTACGGACCCTTCGCCATCACCGGTCCCCTGCGGGCAACCGAGTATGCCAGTACCGCCGGACTGCTGGCCGCCATCGGCCTGGTCTCGATCCTGACCGTCTGCCTGTCGATCTACGGCACTGCCGGCACCGGCCCGAACGTGCAGCCCGCTGACGCCACAATCGACAACCCACCGGCCGACCTGTTCACCAAGGCAGGCTGGGCCGAGTTTGCCAGCGGCTTCTGGCTCGGTGGCTGCGGCGGTGCAGCCTTTGCCTGGTTCCTGGCCAGCACGGCTGTGGTGGCTCCGCTGGTGAAGATCGCCGGTGGCGTCTGGAGCGTTGGCTGAACGCTAACCGCTGAATGCGGCTCAACGAACCGCGCTGGACCAGCAGGCTTCTTTGCTGTTATCTGCAAGGTTCCCTTCACTTCAAAGCTCCGCTCTCAAGGCGGGGCTTTTTTATTGGTCCCATGGGGCCTTTACCAAGGCATGTCCTGCCACTAACCACCTGATGCAGAAGGTTGAAGGGCAGGTAGGTAGATGGGTCCTGAATGGCGTCGAGACAAAGTATCGACATACCCGCGGGCACCACAACGACTGCCCCATGGCTTGCGATGGTTGTCCAGTCCCTGCGGCGCAGATCTCGATCGATCCGTCAATCAGCCGGATCGGATGCAGAACCACGCAGTCCCCTGGGACCCAACAGGTGCAGTTGAAGAGAAGCAAACAAGCTCACACCCAGCTTGGTCAGGTCATCACCGGCTTGTCCATCCAAGCTTGTCCATCCAGGCCTGTTCATCACATCTAGTCATCACAGCAAGTCATCACAGCTGGTACTCAAAAGCTGCTGTTCGAATGCTGATGTTCGAAAGCTGCTATTCAAAAGCCGGGCGCAGCCCAATCGCTTGACGCGAATCACCCGTCATGGGGAGACCCTGTAAGCGTGTGAGTGGTCTGCCCACATTGATGCTTCTGCGCTGGTGACCAGGTCGGATGGCACCAACATGGCACCAAGGTTGCCCTTGGCCCGATGTTGCGCCCACGCCTGTCAGGCATGAAAAAACCCCGGCCTGATCGGCCGGGGTGTTAGACGTCCCTCGAGCTTGGGAGTCAGCTGAGAATCAGCCGAACTTGCCAGAGGTGGAGGCGATCAGGAAGGCCGCGTAGGTCACGAAGTAGCCCACGGTGAAGTGAGCCAGACCGACCACACGGGCCTGAACGATCGAGAGAGCGACAGGCTTGTCACGCCAGCCCACCAGGTTGGCGAGCGGGGTGCGCTGATGAGCCCAGACGATGGTCTCAATCAGTTCCTGCCAGTAACCGCGCCAGGAGATCAGGAACATGAAGCCGGTTGCCCAGATCAGGTGCCCGAACAGGAACATCCAGGCCCAGACGGCGAGGTTGTTCGTGCCTGCGGGGTTGTAGCCGTTGATCAGCTGTGAGCTGTTCAGCCACAGGTAATCGCGGAACCAGCCCATCAGATAGGTGCTGGATTCGTTGAACTGAGCCACGTTGCCCTGCCAGATGGCGAGGTGCTTCCAGTGCCAGTAGAAGGTCAACCAGCCCACGGTGTTCAGGGCCCAGAAGACAGCCAGATAGAAGGCGTCCCAGGCACTGATGTCGCAGGTGCCGCCACGGCCGGGGCCGTCGCAGGGGAAGGAGTAACCGAAGTCCTTCTTGTCGGGCATCAGCTTGGAACCGCGTGCATCCAGCGCACCCTTGACCAGGATCAGGGTGGTGGTGTGCAGGCCCAGAGCAATGGCGTGGTGAACAAGGAAGTCACCAGGCCCGATCTGCAGGAACAGGCTGTTGGTGCCGGCGTTGATGCCGTCGAGCCAACCGGGCAGCCAGACGGCGCCGGGGCCAGGGGCATTGCTCACCAGGCTGTCGGGATTCGACAGCAGCACGTTCATGCCATAGATCGCCTTGCCTGAAGCGGCCTGGACGAACTGGGCAAAGACGGGCTCAACCAGAATCTGCTTCTCGGGGGTACCGAAGGCCACGACCACGTCGTTGTGAACGTAGAGACCCAGGGTGTGGAAACCGAGGAACAGGGACACCCAGCTCAGGTGGCTGATGATCGCTTCTTTGTGCTCGAGCATCCGGGCCAACACGTTGTTCTTGTTGGCTTCGGGGTCGTAATCACGGATGAAGAAGATCGCACCGTGAGCAAAGGCACCGCACATCAGGAAGATGGCGATGTACTGGTGGTGGGTATAGAGAGCAGCCTGTGTCGTGTAGTCCTTGGCGATGAACGCATAGGACGGCATCGAATACATGTGCTGCGCCACCAGACTCGTCACCACACCGAGGGAGGCCAGAGCCAGACCCAGCTGGAAGTGAAGCGAGTTGTTGATGGTGTCGTAGAGACCCTTGTGGCCAGCGCCGAGGTCACCAGGGGTGCCCTTGGGCGGGTTGTGGGCTTCGAGGATCTCGCGGATCGAGTGACCGATGCCGAAGTTGGTCCGGTACATATGACCGGCGATCACGAACAGGCAGCCGATCGCCAGGTGGTGATGGGCGATGTCCGTGAGCCACAGGGCTTCGGTCTGGGGGTGGAAACCACCCAGGAAGGTCAGGATCGCGGTACCTGAGCCTTCAGAAGTGCCGAACACCTGGTATGCGGTGTCGGGATTCTGGGCGTAAACGCCCCAGTTGCCGGTGAAGAAGGGACCCAGGCCTGCAGGGTGCGGCAGCACCGAGAGGAAGTTGTCCCAACCGACGTGCTGGCCGCGGGCTTCAGGGATCGCCACGTGGACCAGGTGACCGGTCCAGGCAATGGAGCTGAAGCCGAACAAAACAGCCAGGTGGTGGTTGAGGCGGGATTCAGCGTTCTTGAACCAGGCCAGGGAAGGCCTGAATTTGGGCTGCAGGTGCAGCCAACCGGCGAACAGGGCCCAGGCCGACAGGATCATCATGAAGATGGAACCCTGATACAGCTCGGCGTTGGTGCGCATGCCGATCGTGTACCACCAGTGGTACAGACCGGAATAGCTGATGTTCACCGGTGAGGAGGCGCCCGCCTGGGTGAAGGCGTCGATGGCGCCTTGACCGAAGTGGGGATCCCAGATCGCGTGAGCGATGGGACGGACATGCAGAGGATCGGTGACCCACTGCTCAAAGTTGCCCTGCCAGGCGATATGGAACAGGTTGCCCGAAACCCAGAGGCCAATGATGGCCAGGTGTCCGAAGTGGGTGGAGAACAGCTTTTGGTAAAGCCGCTCCTCGGTCATGCCGTCGTGGCTCTCGAAGTCGTGAGCCGTGGCGATGCCGTACCAGATCCGGCGGGTTGTCGGGTCCTGTGCCAGACCCTGGCTGAACGAAGGAAATTTCGTTGCCATTGGGAAAGGTCAGGAAAGGTCAGCCGACCGCAAGCATGCGGGCCAGGAAGAAGGACCAGGTGGTCGCGATACCGCCCAACAGATAGTGAGCGACACCGACCGCACGGCCCTGGGTGATGGAGAGCGCACGGGGCTGGATGGCAGGAGCCACCCTCAGCTTGTTGTGAGCCCAGACGATGGACTCGATCAGCTCCTGCCAATAGCCACGGCCAGAGAACAGGAACATCAGGCTGAAGGCCCAGACGAAGTGTGCACCCAGGAACATCAGGCCATAGGCACTGCTGCTCGAGCCATAGCTGTTGATCACCTGAGCGGCCTGAGCCCACAGGAAATCACGCAGCCAACCATTGATGGTGATGGCACTGGTGGCGAAGTTGCCGTTGGTGATGTGCTGGACGGTGCCGTCGGCATTGACGGTGCCCCACACGTCGCTCTGCATCTTCCAGGAGAAGTGGAAGATGACGATCGACAGGGAGTTGTACATCCAGAACAGGCCGAGGAACACGTGGTCCCAGGCCGACACCTGGCAGGTGCCGCCACGGCCGGGGCCGTCGCAGGGGAAGCGGAAGCCGAGGTTCGCCTTGTCGGGAACCAGGCGCGAGCTGCGGCTATACAGCACACCCTTCAGCAGGATCAGCACGGTGACGTGGATCGTGAAGGCGTGGATGTGGTGGACCATGAAGTCGGCGGTTCCCAGGGGAATCGGCGCCGCGGCCACCTTGCCGCCCACCGCCACAACTGCGCCATTGAACACTTCACTCACGCCTGCGAGGGCATTGGGAGCGGTGCTGCCGGCAGCGGCGGCGTGCAGACCCTGGATCCACTGCGCGAAGACGGGCTTCAGAGCAATGGCCGAGTCACTGAACATGTCCTGGGGACGGCCCAGGGCACGCATCGTGTCGTTGTGGATGTAAAGGCCGAAGCTGTGGAAGCCGAGCCAGATGCACACCCAGTTGAGGTGGCTGATCAGGGCATCGCGAGCCTTGAGCACCCGGTCGAGCACGTTGTCGATGTGCTTGGCGGGGTCGTAGTCACGCACCATGGCGATGGCGGCGTGAGCACCGGCACCGACGATCAGGAAGCCACCAATCCACACGTGGTGGGTGAACAGCGACAGCTGGGTGGAATAGCTGACCCCGATATAGGGGTACGGGGGCATCGCATACATGTGATGCGCCACGATGATGCTCAGCGAGCCGAGCAGGGCCAGGTTCACGGCCAGTTGGGCATGCCAGCTGGTGGTCATGAACTCGAACAGGCCATCGTGCCCCTTCGGAGCGGGGAACAACAGGGGATCGCCCTTCTGACCCTCGAGGATCTCCTTGATGCTGTGACCGATGCCCCAGTTGGTGCGGTACATGTGGCCAGCCACGATGAACAGCACCGCGATCGCCAGATGGTGATGGGCGATATCGGTCATCCAGAGACTGCCGGTCACAGGATTGAGCCCACCCTTAAAGGTGAGGAAATCGCTGTAAGCGGCCCAGTTGCCGGTGAAGAAGGCACTGATGCCAGCTCCGAAGCCGGGGAACAGCTGGGTCAGCAGATCCTGGTTGAGAAATTCGTGCGGCAGCGGAATGTCAGCCACCGAAGCGATGGTCTTGCCGTTGAGCACCAGCGGCTTGCCGGCGTCGATGGCATCCATCAACTGGGTGGTGGGCAGGGACACATGCAACAGGTGTCCTGTCCAGGACAGGGAACCCAGTCCGAGCAGGCCGGCCAGATGGTGGTTGAGCATCGACTCAACGTTCTGGAACCACTCGAGCTTGGGAGCTGCCTTGTGATAGTGGAAGACGCCGGCATTAAGCATCAGGCCGGCCATCACCAAAGCGCCGATGGCCGTGGCCAGCAGCTGGGTCTCGTTGGTGAAACCCCAGGCCCGCCACACGTGGAAGAGACCTGAGGTGATCTGGATGCCGTGGAAGCCGGCACCGACATCACCGTTGAGGATTTCCTGGCCGAAGATCGGCCAGACCACCTGCGCACTGGGTTTGACGTGCAGGGGGTCGGCCAGCCATCCGGTGTAGTTGGAGAAGCGGGCGCCATGGAAGAAGGCGCCGCTCAACCAGATGAAGATGACGGCCAGGTGCCCGAAGTGGGCCGAAAAGATCTTGCGAGAAACCTCTTCGAGGTCGCTCGTATGGCTGTCGAAGTCGTGAGCGTTGGCGTGGAGGTTCCAAATCCAAGTGGTGGTTTTGGGACCTTTGGCAAGGGTGCGGTCGAAATGCCCGGGCTTTTCGAAAAGCTCGAACGTGGCCGGAACGGGGTTCCGGTCGACCATGGCCTTCGCCGTTTTCCCACGCTCTGGTGGGCTGATGGTCATCGAGTCGTTCCTCGAGGGACGGAGTCGAGGTGGGAGGTCCACCCCTGCGGGAGCCGGATCGCCGAGACGATCCAAATCACCCTGGGCCCTATGGACCGTCGCGTGGCCGAAGCCGTTTGACGACCATGGGCGCCAGCCGGAAACGATCCGCAAAATCGCGAAATCGCCGATCCCGACTGGAGCTTGGGCCCCAGATAGGGGACCGCTGGCCGAACTATAAGGGCGTTGAACAAGCCGATCGGGAGGTCAGTTACAAAGGTTCAATCCCCGAGCTTCCCAGGTGCCAACAGGGCTTTACGGCAGAGAAAAGATGAATGAAATAGCCGCAGTTCATTCACGTTTTCAACTGAATGCCGCACAGATTCCTGATTAAAAATAGTCAGACAGCACAGGATTGAATGCCGGCTCTGACCACCTGCTTGCTGACCGCGCACAATGATCCCAAGCCCATGGACGCGAGCAGCGGCGTGATGTTCGGCAACAGCCCGGCCCCGAAAGACCGCCCGCCAAGGCCCTGGGGGCCGTGGTGCCGGTCACGGCTGCGCCTGCTGCTGACTCCGCTGCTGTGCCTGCTGCTGTGGCTGGGCTTGCCGGGGGCATCGGCAGCCGCCTGGCAGCCACCGTCTTGGAGCAACCGTGGCGGCGGTGCCACCACGCCCCAGGCGCCCCTGGCCCCGACAGCGCCGATGGGGCGCCTGCAGGAAGTGCCCCCCCCCAGGCCGTGCAGCAACTGCAACAGGCCCTGACCGGCCACCGACCACGGGTGACGATCACCGCACCGCAGGACGGAGCCCTGCTGGAGCCGGGGCCATGGGCCTTGAAGGTGAGCGTCCAGGACTGGCCCCTGGTCGATGCCGGCCCCCTCGGCCTGGGTCCCCACCTGGTGGTTCAGATCGATGACCAGCCGCCACTGCGGCTCACCGCTGACGATGGGCCCCGTGAGAACGGGGTGGTGATGGTGCAGGTCCCGCCGTTGTCACCAGGCAGCCACCGGATCACCGCCTATGCCGCACGCCCCTGGGGCGAAGCGGTCAAAAGCCCTGGAGCGTTGCAGCAGATCAGGGTGCACCGGCTGGTGGCCAACCCCCAGGCCCTGCCGGCGCCGGGCAGCGTGCAACTGCTCCCGGTCAGCCCGGCCGAGCTGAGTCAAGGCGAACCCGTGATGCTCGACTGGATCCTGCTGGATGCACCCCTGCAGAACCTGCGCCCGGGCGATGGCAGCTGGAGGCTGCGCGTGACCGTCAACGGCGACAGCTTCCTGGTGGACCAGAACGTGCCGCTGTGGCTCAAGGGCTGGCGCTCTGGTGACAACAGCCTGTTGCTTGAACTGGTCGACGGCCGGGGAGAACCCCTCAACCCACCGTTCAACAGTCTGGTGAGAGCGGTGACACTCACCAGACCAGGAGCAGGCGCTGCAGCGGCGCCGCGCTGGCTGCAAGGCCGTCTGAACGACCAGGAATTGGCCCAGCTGCTGGGCCAGCTCCCGCCCCCCGTACCGGCCCAGGGACCCGATCCGGTTCTGGCTCAAGAACCGGTGGTGGCGGCAGAGCCGGCGCTGACGGCGGAGCCGGATGCCCGCCCCGAAGCTGAACAGGTCCAAGAACCGGTTCTGGCGCCGGAGCAACTCACGACGACCGAGCAGCCACCCGAGCCGGCACACCAGCAAGACCCCAGTGGAGAAGAAGAAGGAGAAGGAGAAGGAGAAGGAGAAGGAGAAGGAGAGGTTGAGGTTGAGGACCATGAAACACGTCCGGAGCCCGAGCCAGTTGCCCTGGCTGCACCACCACTGCCGGGCAGAGCCGCCACCAGCGAGCGGATCACCAGCAGTACCGCGCTCGAAGGCAGTGCCCGGGAGCTGGTCAACCCGGACGGATCCCTGATCCAGCCGCGGCCCAGTGGGCCGCTGGCAGGCCTACGCCAACGGTTCACCCCATGAATCAGTCCAAGCAGATCTGGGGCCTGGGGTTCAGCCAGGAGGCCGAGAGCCTGCTGGTGCGCCTTCTGCAGGCCGGCCTGGTGGACGCCGTCGCGACCGTCGACGCCAGGCCTTCTCCAGCCGAGGTGTTGCGCCAGCAATGGAGCCAGGCCCGTGGTTTTGTCGTGGTCGGGGCCTGCGGCCTGGTGACGCGCCTGATCGCACCATTGCTTCAGGACAAGTCCCAGGACCCTGGGGTGGTCGTTCTGGACCCCGAAGGCCGTTTTGCCGTGCCCCTGCTGGGGGGCCACAGCGCTGGTGCTGACA
>Ga0310333_100032_pt1 | contig 38862 bp, 44 predicted proteins | sample LakMicSRFTotalB7_FD_195547 | JGI IMG/M metagenome (GOLD analysis project Ga0310333, IMG submission 195547) | Enriched freshwater cyanobacterial communities from Lake Michigan, Michigan, United States - MI23.SRFL.Total.B7 (v2) (version 2) | ecosystem: Environmental > Aquatic > Freshwater > Lake... | reverse complement strand
TGGCTCAGCCGTCGTGGGGCAGGGTGTTGGATCCAGGCACATTCACCTGTGGAGGGGGAGCCGGGGGAACCGTGGCCCAGCCGGCTTTGCTGGATTGGCCCCGTTGGGCATATTCACGGGAGGCATCACTGATGCCGCTCTGCAGGGGCTGGCGGGCGGCAGCCTCAAGCCAGGCCTGGTGAGCCTCGGCGCTCTCGACCACCACATCAACCTGATTGGCGGCGAACCAGGTTCCGCTGAACTGCGAATCACGCAGGCGATACCGGCCTTCGCGGGTGGGAGTCACGTTCAGATCGATCGCCCGACCAGGCACGATGTCCTGCTTGAGGCGAAATGCCGGAATGAAGAAGCCGTGCAGCACATCTTCAGACACGAGCCTGAAGGTGACCGGCTCATCCACCTGCAGATGCAGTTCGGTGGTGGAGACGTCGGCACCGGGATAGCGAAACTCCCACGACCATTGTCGAGCGATCACCTCCACCTGCTCGGCAGGCAGACGATCACCGGCGTAGCCACCGGCCTCCTCCACGGAGCTGCGCAGATGGATGTGCTCCATGGGGCCCAGCATCCCGAGAGTGGTGTTGACACGCATCGCATACACGGCGATTGCCATCACGAGCACAAAGGGAATCGCTGTCCAGATGATTTCAAGACGGGTGTTGCCCTCGATCGGCTCGGCATCGCTCGCGTCGTACTTCTCGGCCCGGTGCATCACCATCACCCAGACCATGACCGAGATCACACCGCCAAAAACAAAGGTGCCGACGGCGGTTTCGAAGCTGAACAAGCCATCGACCAGGGGCGCGGCGGTGGAGGCCTGCACCGGCAGCCAGTGGTAGGCCTGCTGACCCATCCACAGACTGAGGGCGATCAGCAAGGCCACCCACCCGAGCAGGGCCACCACCGAGAGCGGGCTGAAGCGAGGTCCCTGGGCTGGTGAGGGGGTCATGGCAGGGCCTCCTTGAGATCGGCGCCGGCAGCCAGCAACTGGTCGGCGGTGATGTGGACTCCGAATTCAGCGGCCAGTTCAGCGCCGAGGGTGCCGTGCAGACCGATCACCAGAAACAGCACCAGACCCACCAGCAGATAGAGCCACTGCACCTGACGGCCCATGTCGCGGCGCCAGACAAAACGCTGAAAACCGCGCCACACGGTCATGGCCACGATCACCAGCAGGATCACGACGCCACCGACGCCGTGGATCAGCAACGTCTCCATGCTCTGCAGGCCGATGCTGCTGGTGACGCCAGCCAGGGGCTGGGCCAACAACATCTCGTAGAAGCCAGCCGCGACAGTGAAGAAGCTCACCACAGCGCAGGCGAGCAGGTTGTACCAGCCCACATCGTGGAAGCCGGCACGGGTGATCGGCAGGGCCAGAAAGCGGAAGACCCGCTTCTCCAGCGGATACAGCGCGCCGGCGATATCAAAGGCGATGGCGATCACAAACAGGCCGATCGTCAGATGCACCAGGTTGGGGTGAATCGGCACGGCATAGGGAAGACCGTTGGCGCCCAGCTGCGCGCTGAGCTGCTCGATCGGCGCCTCAGGCGTGACGTAAAGCGGTGTCGTCATGGCTCAGACCAGACCGGCGCGAGCGGCCTGAACGACAGGAACCGTGTGCAGCCCGTACACCCAGATCAGCTGGTTGCCAAGCATCACCTGAACCACGATCAGGGCCGACAGCACCCCACCGGCCCCCAGAAAGGAGAGGGGCAACTGCTGGGGATCCTTGCTGCGCAGCACATAGCGCCAAGCCGAGAGCAGAGACAACACTCCGGCCAATGACCAGCCGATCGTGCTGTGCAGGTTGAGAATCTCGCTGGAGGCGCCATAGGGATTGGCCAGGCCGGCTTCCACCTGGCCAAAGATGATGGCCACGAAAATCGCCGCTGTGGCAAACAGCAGATTCCAGAAGCTCACCTCGAACAACCGGGTCTTGCGGAAGGCCACCCCGATCAGATCAAAGACGAAGCTGATCAGCCCCATGGCGATCACGAAGTGGACCACGATCGGGTGGATCGTGTCCATCCAGGGCAGGTTGTGATCGTTGAGCGGCGGCAGCAGCTCGAGCATGGATCCTGAGTCGTCAGGTCTGCGTTCTCGATGGTGCTGAGGCGTGGTTAAGACTGCGGAACTCTGTGATGGTTTGCCATACAACCCTGACCCGGCAGCCCCAGGCGAGAAGACCCCTAAGGTGTGCGCCGTCATCTGTTTCTTGCTGCCGTGTCGGTTCCGGCTTCACCCACCCTCCGCTGGATCACTGCTGCCCTGCTGTTTGCGGCCGCGGGCCTGTCGATCGTGGTGCCGTTCGTCTCGGCCACCCTGCTCACCATCGCCATCGGCGCCGTGGCGGTGATCGCCGGGGTCAGCCAGGCGCTGCGGCTCACCGGTGAGCCCGACCTCAAGGGCAAGCTGTTCCGCCTGCTGTCGGGACTGCTGTACTTCGGCGGTGGGATCTGGGTGCTGGCGTTTCCGGTCGACAGCGAGGTGAGCCTGACCCTGTTTGTGGGTTTTCTGCTCGCCTTTGAGGGCGTGATGGAACTGGCGGCTGCGGCCAGCGGCAACGGTCCCGCACGCGGCCTGGTGCTGATCGACGGCATCGTCACGGCGATCCTGGGCGGCATGCTGATCGCCGAATGGCCCACCGACAGCGTCTGGGCGATCGGCACCCTGTTTGGCATCGGCCTGGCCTTTTCAGCCATCAACCTGATCAGCGCACCAGCAGCACCCCAGTCGTAAGAGCGGTCGCCCCGGCGCCGTGTTCAGTTCGGGGTTCCGAACCCACCGCCTCCGGGGGTTTCGATCCGCAAGGCCTCACCGGCTCGAAACTGCCGCTCGAAACAACCGGGCAACGCTGTCGCGAGCCCATCGTGGCTGATCAGGCTGTTGTGGCCGGTTGAACCGGCGCCACCCCCCGCCAGTCCCGGCGGGGCCACGCGCCTGGAGCCGCTGATGAGCGATACCACCATGGGCTCAACAAAACGCAGCTGACGGATCACCCCATCGCCGCCGGGCCAGCGCCCCCTGCCGCCTGAGCCACGGCGGATGGCGAACTGTTCGAGCCGCACCGGCAGCCGGGCTTCGAGCACCTCGGGATCGGTGAGGCGCGAGTTGGTCATATGGCTCTGGACCGCCGAACCGCCCGGGAATCCCGGACCGGCGCCACAGCCACCCCCGATGGTTTCGTAGTACTGCGACTCGCCATTGCCGAAGCACAGGTTGTTCATGGTGCCCTGGCTCGCCGCCTGCTGCCCCAGGGCCGCCAACAGCGCATTGGCGATGGCCTGAGAGATCTCCACGTTGCCGGCCACCACGGCAGCCGGCGGCAGCGGATTGAGCAGGCTTCCGGCAGGGGCGATCAGGGTGATCGGCGCGAAGCAACCGGCATTGAGTGGAATCGGTTCGGCCACAAGGGCGCGCACCACATACAGAACCGCCGCCTTGGTCACCGCCAGGGGGGCATTGAGGTTGCCGTCGTGCTGATGCGAGGTGCCGCTGAAATCGATGCACATCCGCCTGGCCGCCCGGTCCACCTGCACGGCCACACAGATCCGGGCGCCGTGATCGAGCTTCAGGGTGCAACGGCCATCGCTCAGTCGCACGAGCAAGCGCCCTACCGCGGCTGCCGCATTGGCCTGCACATGGCCCATGTAGGCCTGAACCTCGGCTAGGCCCTGGCGCGCGATCAGCTCAGCGAGGGCCTTGGCGCCGGTGCGGTTGGCAGCAGCCTGGGCCTGCAGATCGGCGAGCAACTGCTCGGCATTGCGCACCGGATGGGGCAGCTGCGCGAGCCGTGCACGCCACAGCGACGCATCGAAGTCGCCATTGACGAGGAAGGGCTCATTGTCAAGCAGCAGACCTTCGTCCTCGATGCTGTGGCTGCTGGCGGGCATGGAGCCGGGGGTGATGCCGCCCACATCGGCATGGTGCCCGCGGGAGGCCACAAAGAACAGCGGCAGCGAGCCCCGCGCCGCCCCTGGGGCAAACACCGGGGTGATGGCGGTGATGTCGGGCAGATGGGTGCCGCCGTTGTAGGGGTTGTTGGACACCACCACATCGCCGGGGGCCAGGGGCGCCCGGTCTCGGCGGGCGACCGCCTCCAGGAGGCTCACCACGCTGTCGCCCATGGAGCCCAGATGCACCGGAATGTGCGGTGCATTGGCGACCAGGGCACCGTGCTGGTCAAACACAGCACACGAATAGTCGAGCCGCTCGCGGATGTTGAGCGAGCAGGCGCTCTGCTGCAGCTGCACGCCCATCTGCACCGCGATGGCCGCGAAGCGGTGGTGATACAGCTCCAGCAACACCGGGTCCACCGCTGCAGCCGAAGGGCCGGCTGCGATGGACCGCTGAGCAGGCCGGTCGGTCTCCAGCAACAGGGCACCATCGGCCAGACAGCGCAGCTGCCAACCGGGCTCCAGCACCAGGGTGGTGGTCGCATCGAGCACCAGCGCGGGTCCGTGCAGGCCTTGCCCATGGTGCAGCTGGGCCCGCTGCCACAGCGGCACGTCCTGCCAGCCCTGGTGGGCGTCGATCCAGAGGCGGGTAGTAACGGGGGCAAGATCCATGGGGGCCTGGTCCCGCACCGCAGCCAGGGCCAGATGGGGCGCAGCAACCGCCTGCACCTCCACCAGAACCTGCTCGACCACCAGGTCATCGGCTGAACCGCGGTAGCCGTAGCGCTGCTGATGGCGATCGCCGTAGGCCGATCGCAGCTGCGCGAGTTCTGCAGCGTCATGCAGGTCTGTCGCTTCAGCCCCATCGGCGGCGACAGGCCCAGGCCACGGGATCTCGAGCCCCCGGGCCTGACCCGGCTGGCGCAACTCCAGTCGCACGGTCACAACCGGCGGCAGCTGAGCGGGGCCTGTGACCCGGGCCAGCTCGGCTTCGCCCTCGGCCACCAGGTTGGCGACCAGGGCGCGCAGCGTGACCGACAACCCGAAACGCAACGGCATGGCCAGGCTGCGCTGCAGCAACAGCGACTGGGGTGCCATGCCAATGCCATAGGCCGAGAGCACGCCCGCCAGGGGGTGCACCAGCACCCGCTGCAGGCCCAGCTCATCGGCCAGGCGGCAGGCGTGCTGGGCTGCGGCACCGCCGTAACTCACCAACAGCGCCGCGCGGGGATCGTGTCCCTGCTCGATCGAGATGCGGCGCACCGCCGCGGCCATGGTTTCGACCGTGATCTGCAGAGCCCCGGCCGCAGCCTGCTCGGCCGTGAGGCCCGGGCGCACCACCGCCATGGCCTTGGCGAGATCGGCGAAGCCGCGGGTCACCACGGCGCGGTCAAGGGGCTGATCGCCGCCCGGGCCAAACACCGGCGGCAAGGCCTGCTCGGGCAGGCGACCGAGCACCACATTGGCATCGGTGATCGTGAGCGGACCGCCGCGGCCATAGGCGGCAGGACCTGGGTCTGCTCCGGCCGAGGCGGGCCCCACCTGCAGGCGCTCGCCGTCAAAGCGCACGATCGACCCCCCACCGGCCGCCACGGTGTGGATCGGCAACATGGGTGCCTGCAGCTGCAGGCCAGCCACGTCGGTTTCGGCGCTGCGCTGCCAGGCCCAGTCGCCGCTCTGACAGGCGGCATGAAACACATCGGTCGAGGTGCCGCCCATGTCGCAGCCAACCACCGGCTGCAACGGCAACCCAGCCTGCTGCAGCGCCTGACGCGCCACCGCCAGGGCACCCACCATGCCGCCGGCCGGACCCGACAGGATCGTGTCCTTGGCCAGCAGCCAGGGGCGCGGCGCCAGGGCGCCACTGGAGCGCATCACCCGCAGGGACACCGCACCGGCCAGGGCCGCCTCAAGCTGATCGAGGTAGCGATCGAGCACCGGCGCCAGCGCAGCCTCCACCAGGGTGGTCTGACCGCGGGGCACCAGTCGTGGCAGGGGGCTGATCCGGTGCGACAGGCTGATGGCCTCCAGCTCCAGACCCAGTGAGGCCACCCAGGTCGCCAACTGCTGCTCGTGGGCGTTGTTGACCGTGCTGTGCAGCAGGGCAATGGCGACGCTGCGATAGCCATCGGCAACAGCCTCGACGAGGCGCTGGTGCAGTGATTCATCGCACCGCAGCGGCTCCAGCTCGCTGCCATCGGCAGCCAGACGTCCGGGCACCTGGATCACGCGGTGCTCGAGTGGCGTCGGCCGCTGCACCGCCAGGGCAAACAGATCGGGGCGGTGCAGATCGCCGATGCTGATCAGATCGGCCAGGCCCTGGTTGATCAACAGCACGACCGGGGCACCCCGGTGCTCGAGCAGGGCATTGGTGGCCACCGTGGTGCCGAGCCTCAACTCACGGATCGCCGACGCTGGGATCGGCTCGGCGGGGGCCAGCTCGAGCAGCCCGGCCATGGCCCGAACAGCGGGATCACCCGCATCGCCAGGCTGGACCGACAGCACTTTGCGCACCCAGAGCTGCCCGGCAGGATCCAGCGCCACCACATCGGTGAAGGTGCCGCCCCGATCGATCCAGATGCGCCAGCCGCCTGCGGCGGCGGCGCCGGGGTCAGCGGTAGTTTTCAAACTGCAGCGGCACTTCGACGTCCTGGGCCTTGAGCAACTGGATCGCCGCCTGCAGATCGTCCTTGCTCTTGCCGGTGACCCGCAGGCTCTCGCCCTGGATCGCCACCGTCACCTTCTTCAGTTCATCGCGCACGGTCTTGCTGAGCTTCTTGGCCAGTTCCTGCGACAGCCCCTTGCGCAGCTTGACCACCTGCTTGATGCGGTTACCGCCCACAGGCTCGGGGGGCTGAAAGTCGAAGATCTTGAGCGACAGGTTGCGCTTGGTGGCCTTCTGCCGCAGCACGTCTTCAACGGCCTGCAGGGTCATGTCACTGGCGGTGGTGATCACCAGCGATGTCTCGTCGATCTCGATCTCGGTGCCTGAATCCTTGAGGTCATACCGCTGGCCCACCTCACGGCGCACCTGATCAACGGTGTTGACCAGCTCCTGACGATCAAAGTCACTGACGCAGTCAAAGCTGAACGAGTCGGCCATGGCAATCGAAGCGGTGGGGCCAACCTGGCGGCGGCCCGTCTGACTGCGGCCAGCGTAGAAAAGGAAGCTGCCCATGCCTCAAGCCATGCCCGACCATCCCGACCCCCTGTTTGCCTGGGCGCTGCTGCTGGCCGCCGCTGTCGTGGTGGCAAGCCTGGTGCCGTTGGGGGCGGCGCGCTCTCAGGCCGATTTCAAGCTCACCGACCTGGCCGCACCGCGGGCCATGTTTGAGCGGCTGCCCGCGTGGGGCAAACGGGCCAACTGGGCCCATCAGAACAGCTTCGAGGCCTTCACGCTGTTTGCACCCGCCTGCCTGCTGGCCCTGGTCAGCGGGGTGCAGGGGACCCTGCCCGGCGCCCTGGCCCTGGCCTGGCCCGCACTGCGTCTGGCCTACATCGCGGCCTACGTGGCCAACCAGCCGGCGCTGCGCAGCCTCTGCTGGGCCGGGGCCATCGTGTGCACCGGCGTGTTGTATGTCGAGGGCCTTCGTGCCGTGCTGGCCGGCTGAGGCTCTCGAGTGTCGTCAGTCGACCGCGATCAGTCAAAGAACATCAGGGTGACCACCTTGCCCATGTCTTCGGCGACGCGGCAACTGGCCAGCAACGTCTCGCTGTCGTGGAAGGCGTAACAGATCAGCTGGTCGCAACGGCTGATGATGTCCTGGTTGCAGAGGCTGCTGGCCATCGGCAAGGGCAGCTCATCGTGCTCGGGCTTCTCGACCAGGTGCAGGACCCGTTCGAGCTGCTCGCGCGATTCGCCGGGCTGGCGATCAAGGCTCTGGGGCAGCAGCACGGTCAGCCGGCCGGGGTCGATCTCGAGCACGCTGCGAATCACCGCCGCATTGACGCCCTGGGCGCCGGAGGTGATCAGGTTGTGCCCCTCCTGGGCCAGGGAGCGGGCCACCAGTTCGACCAGGTGCACGGCCACAACGGGCACGTGCCGGCTGCCAAGAATGGCGATGCGGCGCTTGCCCCGGTCCTGCAGCATGGCCAGCTCCTGGGCCAGCGTGTCAACCCGATCCAACGCCGGGAGATCGAGAGACCGGGTCACCTGCACCGCGCAGCCAGCTCCTCGAAACTAGCAGCGGCGTCCAGAGGGCCCGCCTCAGGGCGTGGCTTGCTGCCCGAGGCGGGCCAACACGGGTGCAAAGTCGCAGTTCTCCTCCACCAGCCGGATCGCATAGGTGGCTTTCACGCCCTCGTGCAGCCGCACGTGGCCAAAGGCGCGCTCGATCACCTCAACCGTGGTCAGCGTGTCGTGATCGACCCGCAGCAGCGGCACCTCGAGCTCCTCAGCCCGGTTGATCAACTGGGGCAGGGGTTCACCCACACCCGTGAGAATCAGACACTGGGTGGAGGCTTCCAGCGCCGCCAGCTGGATGTCGGTGCGATCGGCGCCGGTCACCACCGCCATGTTCCGGCGCCGCCGGAAGAATTCCATCGCGGCGTTGACGTTCATGGCCCCGATCGAGAGGGTCTCTACCAGCAGATCAAGCCGATCGTGGCAGCACAGCACCCGGGCCTCGAGGCGGGTCACCAGCTCCTCGACGGTGACACTGCGCAGCAGCGGACTGCGGGGCAGCACACCGCAGACCGGAATGCCCAACCGCCCCAGTGCGGCTCCGATCTCGGCACGCACCGTGGCCACGGCATCGGGCTGTACCCCGTTGAGCACCACCCCGACCAACAAGTCACCAAGCCGGGCCTTGGCCTCAAGCAGGGGCTCGATGCTGCGCGCATCACTCCAGGGATGAACCAGCAGCACCGGCACCTCCAGGCCCCGGGCCAGCTGCACCAGGCTGAGTCCGTACAGCAACCCCTCGGCCAGGGTGCCTGCGGCCTCCAGCAGCACGGTGGCCCCCCGGTCAAGGGCGGCAAGCTGGGCACGCACGGCGGCCAGGGCCTGGGCCTCGGCATCACCGGGGTGGGGTTCAAGCAGCCTGGACCGGGCCGAGGCCGCGCTCAACTGCTGCAGCGAGGGCAACAGGCGCCCGGGCTGGAGTCCCAGGGTCGAACCGATGAACTGGACATCGTCATCCAACAGACCATCGGCGCGCATCGGGGCCCCGGGCTGCGCCTCCCCCTCAACACTGGTGGCCAGCGGCTTGCCGTAATGCACATCGGCCCCGGCGGAGAGCAGCTGACGCAGAAGCCCCAACACCACCGCCGACTTGCCGCCGAAGGCCTCGCAGGAGCCGATCAACAGGGTTGAACCCCCTGTTGGCGGGAGAGCTGAAACCATGCCAAACGCTCCCGAACCGGCGAGTGATGACCAATTTATGTGGAGGTTTCCTCACCCAGAATCAACCACTGCCAGAAGTCGTCGGGCAGATCTCCGGTCGGCTCGCTGGTCTGGGCGCCCGCAAGCCAGCGCAGCAGACGATGGGCAGGCATCGCAAAGTCGTACTGAATGGCCGGGTGTTCCGGAAAGGTGAGCGCACAGCGTGTGGGCTCCAGCGGCGCCCGGGCGGCGGCCCACTGCAACAGGTAGGTCCGCCTCTCCCCCCCATCCAGACGGCGCACCCCCGCGAAGCTCCCCTGCAGCAGCACCAGCAGTGCCTGCTCGAGTGCAGGCTCAAGGCCTCCCCAGTAAGGGGCAAACAGGGGCAGCAGCACCGCCGCCGAGACGGACGCGGTGCCGTCGCCGGCCGGGGCGCCGGCGTCATGCATGCCTTCGCGCGTGAACATGGGTTGTCCCATGCTGGCGCCTGCGGCCGCATCTGCGCCATCCACGCCCAGTGCATGCCATGACATCAGCTCAGATCACGGTGGCGGTCACGGGGGCAAACGGTGCCCTGGGTCGGGCCCTGCTCCAGCGTTGGCATCAACGGGGAGCGCACCTGGTGGCCATCAGCCACAGCGCCGCACCACTGCAACTGCACGACCGCGCTGGGGCACTGATCCCCCTGCGGCAACTGAGCTGGCAGGTGGGTCAGGAGCAGGCCCTCCTGGCCCAGCTGGGCACGGTGGATGTGCTGGTGCTCAACCACGGCATCAACCTCCAGCAACAGCGTGATGCCGAAGCGACCGCCCGGAGCCTCGAGGTGAATGCCCTCAGCAGCTGGCGGCTGCTGGAGGGCTTTGCGGCCCTGGTGGCCTGCCGCAGCGAGGCCGAACGAACCACCAGACCCAGGCCCGAGGTCTGGATCAACACCTCAGAGGCCGAGATCGAACCGGCCTTCAGCCCGCTCTATGAGATCAGCAAACGCCTGCTGGGACAGCTGCTGAGCCTGCGCAGCCTCGATCTGGCCAGGGCGGTGCGGATCCGGCGGCTGGTGCTGGGACCATTTCGCTCGGCGCTCAATCCGGTGGGGCTGATGCCTGTGGGTTTCGTGGCAGACCAGGTGCTGCTGCAGGCCTCCCTGGGTTGCAACCTGATCCTTGTGACCCCCAATCCCCTGATCTACGTGGTGATGCCGCTCACCACGCTGAGCCGCTGGCTCTACAACACCCTGCTGACCAGTGCTTGAAGGCTGAGCGCGGGGTCTGAGGGCTGAGCGGGGCCTAGAAGTCGCGATCGGTGAGGATTTCACAGCCATCGCTGGTGACCGCGATGGTGTGCTCCCACTGGGCCGAGAGGCTGCCGTCGACGGTGACCACCGTCCAGCGGTCCCTAAGGGTGCGGCAGGCCTTGCTGCCGGCGTTGAGAATCGGCTCGACCGCCAGGGTCATGCCTGGCCGCAACTTCATGTTGGGCAGATCTCGGGTCCGGTAGTTGAACACCGAGGGCTCTTCGTGAAGGTTGCGACCGACGCCATGGCCGGTGTAGTCCTCGACGACGGCATAGCCATGGGCCTCGACGTGGTCCTGAACGGCGGCAGCGATGTCAAACAGGGTGTTGCCGGCTTTGATCCGGGCCAGGCCCTGCATCAACGACTCCTGGGCGACCCGTGCCAGACGCTGCCCCTCCTCAGGCGTCTCCTGGCCAACACAGATGGTGATGCAGCTGTCGCCGTGATAGCCCTCGAAGTAGGCACCGGTGTCGACCTTGAGCAGGTCGCCGGCCCGGATCACCCGCTTGTTGCTGGGGATGCCATGCACCACCTCGTTGTTGATCGAAGCGCAGATGCTGGCCGGGAACCCGTGGTACCCCTTGAAGCTCGGCGTGGCCCCGAGCTCACGGATGCGACGCTCGGCATGGGCATCAAGATCACCGGTGGTCAGGCCTGGTGCGGCCAGGTCCTGCATCTCGCGCAGCACCGTGGCGACGATGCGACTGGCACGGCGCATGATCTCGATTTCACGCGCCGACTTGATCTCAACGCCGCGGCGCGACTTCTGGATGCGTGGGCCGGTCTCAACGACGGCACCCGACGACCCGGCTGCGCCCGAGCTGGGGGCCGAGGCTGCCTTGGTGCTGGCGAGCAGATCAGCAAACAGATTCATGCCACCCACCCTTGCATCGGAACCCAGACGCAAGCTAACAACCCCTGCAGCGCCGTGCTGGAGTGCGTCCTGGCGCTCCGAGACCTGCCATGAGCGAGCCCACCACCGCGCCCGCGTGGCGTGAACTGCACCGCAACCTGGCACCGGTGGTGGTGCTGCCCCTGCTGCTCACGGTGACGACAGGTCTGGGGTACCGGCTGCTGCGCGACTGGGGCGGCATGGACCGGGACAGGGCCCACCTGCTCATGGTGCTGCATGAGGGTGAGTGGCTGCAGCACTGGTTTGGCCGCGGCGGCGAGACTGTCTACGTGCTGCTCAACGGCCTGGGACTGCTGTGGATGCTGGGCAGCGGCTGTGGCCTGCTTTGGCAGCGGCTGCGGCGCGCTCTGCAAAAAGCCCAACCCTGAGCCGGTACACTGTTGGTTTGGCCGGGACCTGGGGGCAGCCATGGCAGAAGCAACGGGCGAGGCGCCCGACAAGGCGCCGAACCCAGCCAGGGACGCCAACGGCCCAACGAGCACCAACGCGAGCATCAACACCGTGGACAGCACCATCGAGAACGAGACCACCGACTCCACCGAGACCGTGGAGACTGCGGCAACCAGCGCAGCCCCGACCGCCACAGCCGTGGCCAGCCCCAGGGCTTCCACCGGCAAGCTGAGCGCCCAGGACCTGATCAGGGCCTTTGAAGCCGAGCAGCTGAAAAGCGATCTGCCCGAGATCTATGTGGGTGACACCGTCAAGGTGGGCGTGCGCATCCGCGAGGGCAACAAAGAACGCGTGCAGCCCTATGAAGGCGTGGTGATCGCCAAGCGCCATGGTGGTCTCAACGAGACCATCACGGTGCGTCGCATCTTCCAGGGTGTCGGCGTGGAGCGGGTGTTCATGCTTCACAGCCCCCAGGTGGCTTCCGTCAAGGTGGAACGTCGGGGTAAGGTGCGCCGGGCGAAGCTCTTTTATCTGCGTGACCGGGTGGGTAAAGCCACTCGCGTGAAGCAGCGCTTCGATCGCTGAGGCCACGGGTCTCTTTCATTTTTCCGGGGGCATCGGCCTTGCGCCGTTAGTTCAGTTGGTAGAACGCAGGTCTCCAAAACCTGATGTCGGGGGTTCAAGTCCTCCACGGCGCGTTCGATGCTCCCAACTGCTGTTTCGTGGTTCCGGACATGGAGTTGGATCTGCAACCTGGTGATGTGGTGAAGGTGCTCGAATCGGCCGCTCTCGGCTGGGTGCGGGCACGGGTGATCCGGGTCAAATCGGGGGGTCGGGTGGTCGTTCAGAGCGATCAGGGCCGTGAGTTCACGGCACGCGGCAACCAGGTGCGCCTGATTGAGCCTGCGGGCTTCAGGCCCTGATCGCCTGCACGATCGGCGACATCACCCGGCCCAACGGTCCAGTTGACGGGGGGACCGCCGATCACAGATACTTCTGAGGTCGCTGACCAACCGATCCAGGCCTTGCCGGATCGCGCTCAAGTGCGACACCAGACCAGGCCACCGGCCTTTCTGGGACTGTAGTTCAATCGGTTAGAGCACCGCCCTGTCACGGCGGAAGTTGCGGGTTCGAGCCCCGTCAGTCCCGTTTCAATCTTCCGGCTTTCACGACCCCATGGCGGCCGTTTCCGTGGCGACTGACCAGCCCGTCAGGGTGCGCCTGGCACCGAGCCCGACCGGCACGCTGCACATCGGCACGGCCCGCACCGCAGTCTTCAACTGGCTGTTTGCCCGGCGACACGGCGGCCGATTTTTGCTGCGCATCGAAGACACCGACAAAGAGCGCAGCAAGAGCGAGTACACCGCCAACATTCTTGATGGGCTGCATTGGCTGGGCCTCAGCTGGGACGGCGAACCCGTCATCCAGAGCGCGCGCATCGAAGCCCATCGCGCCGCCATCGCCCAGCTGCTCGCCAGTGGTCACGCCTACCGCTGCTATGCCAGCGACGACGAACTGACCGCCATGCGCGAGGCCCAGGCTGCCGCCAAGCAGGCACCCCGTTACGACAACCGGCACCGGGATCTGAGTCCCGAGCAGGAGCAGGCCTACATCGCCGAGGGACGGCAGGCGGTGGTGCGCTTCAGGATCGACGACGATGCCGTGATCACCTGGCACGATCTGGTGCGCGGTGCCATGCGCTGGAGCGGCAGCGACCTGGGCGGTGACATGGTGATCGCCCGCCGGGCGCCCGCAGGTCAGATCGGCGACCCCCTCTACAACCTGGTGGTGGTGGTCGATGACGCGGCCATGGCCATCAGCCATGTGATCCGTGGCGAAGACCACATCGCCAACACCGCCAAGCAGCTGTTGCTCTACGGGGCCCTGGGCCAGGCCGCGCCGGTCTTTGCCCACACCCCGTTGATCCTCAACCAGGAGGGCAAGAAGCTCTCCAAGCGCGACGGCGTCACCTCGGTGAGCGACTTCAGAGCGATGGGCTACACGGCCGAGGCCCTGGCCAACTACATGACCCTGCTGGGCTGGTCGCCACCGGAGGGGATGGGCGAGCGCTTCAGCCTCGATGAAGCGGCCGAGGTGTTTGATTTCGACCGGGTCAACAGGGCCGGGGCACGCTTCGACTGGGACAAGCTCAACTGGCTCAACGGCCAGGTGCTGCATGCACTGAGCCCCACCACACTGCACGCGCAACTGGCTCCCCTGTGGAGCGAACGGGGCTGGGGCGTCAGCGGCCCAGCGGCCGACTCCCGGTGGCAACTGGATCTGGCGACCCTGTTGGGACCATCGCTGACGCTGCTGGCCAACGGGGTGGAACAGGCGGCACCGTTCTTCACGACCCCCGAGCTCAACGATGCCGCCACGGCCCAGCTTGAGATCGACGGAGCCCGACCCGCCCTGGCCGCCCTGGCAGCGGCCCTGGAACGGCATGGCGACGCACCGCTCAGCGCTCCTGAGGCCCAGGAGCTGCTCACCGAAGCGGTCAGCAGCGCAGGCATCAAGAAAGGCGTGCTGATGAAATCGTTGCGAGCCGCACTGCTGGGCAGCCTGCAGGGGCCCGACCTGATGGAGACCTGGCTACTGCTGCACCGGATCGGCGCTGACCTGAGCCGAATCCGTCGCTGCCTGTGAGTCAACGGCGAGCGGGTCGGCCACCAATCCCAGCCTGGCCGCCAGGGGCCCGGCGCTGAGCCCCTGCAGTCCGACGGTCATCAGGATCGTCAGAAACACCAGGCCCTGCAGCCGACCGGCCCCGATCACCCCGGCTTCCTCGAGGCGGATCGAAAACAGGGCTGCCACGGCTGCCGTGACGATCCCCCGCGGCGCCAACCAGGCCATCAGCAGCTTCTCCGACCAGGAGAAGGGCAGGCCCCAGGTGGCCAGGCCGATCGCCAGGGGGCGCTGCAACAGCATCAGCGCCAACACGCAGGCCACACCGCCCCAGCCCAGGGGACTGAGCTCAGCCCAGCCCACATCGGCCGCCAGCAGCGGAAACAGCATGGTGATCGCCAGCATCGCCAGCTGCCGGATCAGGTCGTCGAGCTCACCGGCCTCGGTGTCGAGGCGACGGCCCACCACCACCCCTGCCGCCACCGCCGCCGGCAGACCCGATTCGGGCAACACCTGTTCGCAGAGCGAAAACATCAGAAACACGACCCCCAGGCTGAGCTGCAGCCGCAGGGGCGCCGCCGAGGCCTCGGGAATGCGTCGCAGCGCTGCCGTCAACAACCAGCCACAGGCGGCGCCGACCGCCACCCCACCCAGCAGCCGCTCCAGCAGTCCCAGCACCAGCTCACGCCAGCCGTGCAGGTTGCCCAGCACCAGCTCGAGCAGCAACAGGGCCAGCACCGCGCCGATCGGCTCGAGCACCAGCCCTTCGCCTTCGAGCACGTCGCCCAGGGGTTCCCGCAACCGGATCTGCTGCACCAGAGGATTGACCACCGTGGGACCGGTGGCCAGCACGATGGCGCTGAACACTGCTGCCAGGGGCCAGCTCAGCCCGGCGAGGGCGTGGGCCGCCAGCAGGCCGCCGGCCATCGCCAGCACCAGCCGCACCAGCACGATACGCAGCACCGTGAGCTTGAGCGCATCGCCGGGCAGCCTCAGGTTGATGCCCCCGTCAAACAGCACCAGGCTGACCAGCAGACCGACCACCGCTTCAAGACCGATGCCCAGATCCAGGGGCTCGACCAGGTGCAGCCCCGAGCGGCCGATCAACAGGCCGGCCGACAGCAGCAGCACCACACCGGGCAGTCCGCTCAGCCAGGCCAGGGCCTGGGCCAGAGCGCCGGCGAAGACCGTGACCCCCCAGAGCACACCAAGCCGCTCAGGCGTCATGCATCCAGGGCGTTGAACTGGGGCTCGACGCGGATGGCGATCACGGCACTGGGCCGCAGCACCAGGTACTCACCCTCCATCTCGGAGATCGGCACATTGACGAAGGCCTCAGGGGCCGAGGCCGTGAGCACGCTTCCGTACCACTGCTGAAACGCCTCGAGGTCGGCAAAGTGCACCACCTCGCTCTGACCACCGCTCAGGTGCAGGTGAATGGCATAGCGGCGAGGGGTGCGGCCCATGGCGCATCGGCACGTTGTTCACACAATGGCCCATGGCCACAGCTTTGTGCCAGCACCAACCGTTGGGGTGGCAGGGCAGCGGCGGCATAGAGCGGATGGCGGGGCTGGCCCTGCGCCGTCAGTCCCAGGCACAACAGCTGGCTCTCGCGGTGGGGCTCGCCAACCAGGCCCTGTCGCAACAGCGCGAGCACCTGCCGGTCGCGGCCGCGCCAGCCACCCTGGTTCCCCCATCCCAGCCAGATGGCGGCGCTGCGGTCCTGGGCCCGCTGCAACCAGCGATCGTTGTCGGGCCCCACCGGATCGGCAGCCCGCCTGAGCAGCGCTGGGCTGGGGCTGATGCGGGCAAACAGGTTGAGCACCGTCACGGAGCCAAACCCCCACTGCCGCGCAAAACCGACGATCCGGCGCAGGGTGGGGTCGTCCCGCTCGGCGTCGGCGCGGGATGGGTTCAGCCCGATGAACACCAGGGGCGGTAAACCTGGCTGCCACTGCCGCTGCAGCGACCAGCGGTAGAACCGGCAGGGACTCAAGGCTGCGTCAGAGCGGGTTTCTTCGACCATTGGCTCTGAGCAGACCTCAGGGCAAGGTTGACGCGCTGGCCGTGACCCCGCGCGCTGCACATCTGGCAGGCTGAGGGGCCCTTGAGGCGAGGTGCCGTGGCGGCCCAGGCAGCATCCGACAGACCGCTGCTGCTGCTGATCGACGGCCACTCGCTGGCCTTTCGCAGCTTCTATGCGTTCAGCAAGGGGGGCGACGGGGGCCTCAGCACCAAGGCGGGCGTGCCCACCAGCGTCACCTACGGCTTTCTCAAGGCCCTGCTCGACACCTGCAAGGGCCTGCGGCCCCAGGGGCTGGTGGTGGCCTTCGACACCGCCGAACCCACCTTCAGGCACGAAGCCGACGCGGCCTACAAGGCCCACCGCGACGAAGCGCCCGAGCACTTTTTTGCCGATCTGACCAACCTCCAGCAGATCCTGCAGCAGAGCCTCGACATCCCGCTGGCGATGGCCCCCGGCTACGAGGCCGATGATGTGCTGGGCACCCTGGCCAACCGCGCCGCCAACGCCGGCTGGCGGGTGCGCATCCTTTCGGGTGATCGCGACCTGTTTCAACTGGTCGACGACCAGCGCGACATCGCCGTGCTCTACATGGGCGGCGGCCCCTATGCCAAAGCCAGCGGCCCCGCCGAGATGCGCCGCGACGGCGTGATCGCCAAGCTCGGGGTGACCCCAGAAGAAGTCGTCGATCTCAAGGCCCTCACCGGCGATACCAGCGACAACATTCCGGGGGTCAAAGGCGTCGGTCCCAAGACGGCGATCACCCTGCTGGCGGCCCACACCGACCTTGACGGCATCTACACGGCCCTGGATGAGCTGCAGGCAGCAGGTCCCAAGGCCAAGGACCCCAAAGGCGCCCTCAAAGGCGCGCTGATCGACAAGCTCGCCAGCGGCAAGGACGACGCCTACCGCTCGCGCCATCTGGCCGAGATTCTGATCGACATCCCCCTGCCCACAGACCCGCGGCTTGAGCTCGGCAGCGTCGACGCCGGGTCGTTGGCGACATCGCTCGAAGAGCTGGAGTTGTATTCGCTGGCCAAACAGGTGGGCACCTACGCCCAGCTGTTCTCGGCCACGGCGCCGGGACCAGCGCCGCCGAGCGCCGCGCCCATCACACCCACCAGCAACGACGCTCCGGCAACAGCGCCAGACCTGCAACCGCAGCTGATCACCACGGCCCAGGCCCTCGAGCAGCTGATGACCCGGCTGCTGGCGGCCACCGACCCGGCCGCCCCGGTGGCGCTCGACACCGAGACCACCAGCCTCAACCCCTTCAAGGCCGAACTGGTGGGCATCGGGCTCGCCTGGGGCGAACAGCCCGATGCCCTCGCCTACATCCCCATCGGGCACCTGCCGCCGGCCGCGGCCGATCTGCTGAGCGCCCCGCCAGCCCCGCCAGCGCAGCTGCCGCTGGAAACGGTGCTGGCAGCCCTGGCGCCCTGGCTCGCCAGCGAGGAGCACCCCAAAACGCTCCAGAACGCCAAGTACGACCGGCTGATCCTGCTGCGCCATGGCCTGCCTCTGGGCGGGGTAGTGCTCGACACGCTGCTGGCCGATTACCTGCGCGATGCCAACGCCAAACACGGGCTCGAGGTGCTGGCCGAGCGCAACTTCGGCTTCGTGCCCACCGGCTACAGCGAGCTGGTGCCCAAGGGGGCCACCTTTGCCGTGGTGCCGATTGACGCCGCGTCCCAGTACTGCGGCATGGACGTGCACCTCACCCGCCGGCTTGCGCCGCTGCTGCGCCAGCAGCTCGAGGACCTGGGGCCGGCGCTGCTGCCCCTGCTCGAGCAGGTGGAGCAACCACTCGAGCCGGTGCTGGCGCTCATGGAGGCGACCGGCATCCGCATCGACATCGACTACCTCAAGGAGCTGTCTGAAGAGCTTTCGACAACCCTGGTGCGCCTTGAGGCCGACGCCAGGGCCGCCGCCGGGACCGACTTCAACCTGGCCTCACCCAAGCAGCTGGGCGAGCTGTTGTTCGAGACCCTGGGCCTCGACCGCAAGAAATCGCGCAAGACCAAGACCGGCTGGAGCACCGACGCGGCTGTGCTCGAGAAGCTCGAAGCCGACCACCCGGTGGTGCCGCTGGTGCTCGAGCACCGCACCCTCAGCAAGCTCAAGAGCACCTATGTCGATGCCCTGCCCCTGCTGGTCGAACCCGAGACCGGCCGGGTGCACACCGATTTCAACCAGGCCGTCACCGCCACCGGGCGCCTGAGCAGCAGCAACCCCAACCTGCAGAACATTCCGGTGCGGACCGAGTTCTCGCGGCGGATCCGCAAGGCGTTTCTGCCCCAGGAGGGCTGGCAGCTGCTGAGCGCCGACTATTCGCAGATCGAGCTGCGCATCCTGGCGCACCTCTCGGGCGAAGCGGTGCTGGTCAACGCCTACCAGCAGGGCGACGATGTGCACCGGCTCACCGCCCGGCTGCTGCTCGACAAGGCCGAGAGCGAGCCGGTCAGCAGCGACGAACGGCGCCTGGGCAAAACGATCAACTTCGGCGTCATCTATGGCATGGGTGCCCAGCGCTTTGCCCGTGAAACCGGTGTGAGCCAGGCCCAGGCCAAGGACTTTCTGCAGCGCTACAAGCAGCGCTACCCCAAGGTGTTTGCCTTTCTGGAGCTGCAGGAGCGGTTGGCCCTGAGCCGCGGTTACGTCGAAACGCTGCTGGGGCGGCGGCGGCCCTTTGCCTTTGACCCGGCCGGTCTGGGACGACTGCTGGGCTCCGATCCGCTGACGCTCGATCTCGAGGCGGCCCGCCGCGCCGGCATGGAGGCCCAGCAGCTGCGGGCGGCCGCCAATGCGCCGATCCAGGGCTCATCGGCCGACATCATCAAGCTGGCCATGGTGCAGCTTCACGCCGCGCTGGCCACCTCGGGGCTCCCGGCCCGGCTGCTGCTGCAGGTGCACGACGAACTGGTGCTCGAAGCCGAACCAACCGCCATGCCCCAGGTGCGCGAGCTGGTTCAGCGCACCATGGAGCAGGCCGTCAGCCTGTCGGTGCCGCTCGTGGTCGAAACCGGCGTTGGCGCCAACTGGATGGAGGCCAAGTGATCGCGCTCGCTGACCGCGCCGCGAAGCCGGCCGGGCTCCATCGGCCCTGATCAGGGCGAGAGCACCTGCAGGCGGCGCACCCCATGGCGGCGGATCAGGCCAGCCAGCTGATCGAGCTCGGCGCGCTGGGGCAGGCAGATGCAGCCCACTCCAGGGAAACAGTGGTGGATGCCCAGACCGCTTCTGCTCGTTTTGAACAACGGCTCCAGCGCAATCCAGAGGTCACGGCCCCAGGGTTCAGGACGGCCAACCCGGTAGGTCCCGGGGGGCAGGGGCGCCCCGTTGCCCGGCGACCAGCGCCGATCGGCCTGCTGCCTCTGCTTCAGACCGGTGGCCGCCGCCCAACGTGCCAGCTGCTGGCTGCCCTGGCGCAGCTCGAGCCACCAGATCGGATCACCACTGGCAAAACGGGCTGCGCCCGGTCGCAGCACCAACGTGGCCGGTTCGCTCGACCGCGTGGGCTGCCCCCGCCCCGGTGCTGCCATCACCAGGGGCAGGCCGGCTGCGGCAAGCCCAACGCACAACCCCAGTGCACCCAGCCGAACAGCCAACGGGAGTGGTCAAGAGCTCGTCGCACGCTAACCAGCAGCCCGAACAGACCCCGGACTGCCGAGAGCGTCCTCCTACGGTGCCTGGGATCAGCCATGACCAGCTCCAGTGACCCTGCGGCTCACCAACACCCTGACCCGCCGCCTTGAGGCGTTTGAGCCCCAGGTACCAGGCCAGGTGGGCATCTACTGCTGCGGGGTGACGGTCTACGACCTCTGCCACCTTGGGCACGCCCGCAGCTACATCGTCTGGGATGTGCTGCGCCGCTACCTGCAGTGGCGCGGGTATGCGGTGACCTTCGTGCAGAACTTCACCGACATCGACGACAAGATCCTCAATCGCGCCGCCGCAGAGGGCAGCTCCATGGACGCAGTGAGCGAACGCAACATCGATGCGTTCTTCACCGACATGGATGCGCTCAACATCCTGCGGGCCGATCGCATGCCGCGGGCGACCCGCTGCCTCGACGGGATTCGCAGCCTGATCAGCGAACTGGAAGCCAAGGGCGCCGCCTATTCGGCCGATGGCGACGTGTACTTCGCGGTGATGAAACGGCCCGACTACGGCAAGTTGAGCGGCCGCGACCTGAGCGAACAACAGGAGGGCGCCAGCGGCCGCACCGCAACAGCCGAAGAGGCGCGCAAGCTGCACCCGTTTGACTTTGCCCTCTGGAAAGGCGCCAAACCGGGCGAACCCAGTTTCGACTCGCCCTGGGGGCCGGGCCGGCCTGGCTGGCACATCGAGTGCTCGGCGATGGTGCGCGAGGAACTCGGCGACACCATCGACATACATCTGGGCGGTGCCGATCTGATCTTTCCCCACCACGAAAACGAGATCGCCCAGTCGGAGGCCGCCACCGGCAAGCCCCTGGCGCGCTACTGGCTGCACAACGGCATGGTCAACGTGGGGGGCGAAAAGATGAGCAAATCGCTCGGCAACTTCACCACCATCCGATCCCTGCTGGAGAGCGGAATCAGCCCCATGACCCTGCGGCTGTTCGTGCTGCAGGCCCACTACCGCAAGCCGCTCGACTTCACCGCCGAGGCCCTTGAGGCCGCCGCCACGGGCTGGAAGGGGCTCAACAGCGCCATGGGACTGAACCCAGGCCGGTGCCCTGATGCGCTGGGCCCCGAGCTCAGCGACGCCCGCGAGCGCTTCATCGCCGCCATGGACGATGACCTCAACACCTCGGCGGCGCTGGCGGTGCTGTTTGAGCTGGCAAAGCCCCTGCGGGCCCTGGCCAATCGCCTCGAGCGGGGCGACGCCACCGCCGCCGCGCAAGTGGCAGCCCCAAACGTGCAGCAGGCCGCGGCCCTGCTGGGGGAGCTGACCGGCGTGCTGGGCCTTCAAGCCGAAGCAACCAGCGCTGCAACGGGGCCCACAGAAGCCGAGATCGAGGCCCGGATCGAGCAGCGCCGCGCCGCCAAAGCCAGCCGAGACTTTGCCAGTGCCGATGAGATCCGCGCCGCACTGCTGGACGCCGGCATCGAACTCATCGACAAACCCGGGGGCGTGACCGACTGGATCCGGCGCTGAGCCCGCCGCAGGCAAGCCAGTTCAGAAGCCTGACCCTGATTGCATCAAGGCGCCTCCAGCTCCTGGGGCCGGCGTCCTGCCTGGGGCTTGAGTCAATCGGAGGGCCGTTGTCGATCGCCCATCACCCGTTCGATCTTGCGGATGCGGGCCAAGGTGGTGGTCCAGACCTCGAGCTCAAATTCGCGGCCGCGTTCGCCCGCCTCGACCGCAGCACGGCACTGCGCGACCAGAGCATCGATGTCCTGCCTCTGCTCGAACGCCTCCCACAGCGCGCGCTCGTGGCGGGCCCGCTCGATGAAGTTCCAGCGCTGCAGCCAGGCAGGCAGTCCAGACACAGCGGACGGGCAACTGGGGTCAGTTAAACCCAGAACCGGAGAGAGACGCGCCGCTGACGCCATGCCCCACTGCCCGCTGCACCGATTGAGCAGCCGCAGCAGTCGCGCCTTGGGCGCCGGGAGCCGACCGCAAGGGTCCCGAAACCGGAGCCACACGCCAGGGCCAGCGGCTCGCGTGGGCACAACAGACAGCTGGATCCACCCCCCTCGCCACTGATGCCATGCAATCAATGCCAATGCACGGCGTCAGGCATGGGGTCAGTCAGCTCCCGCCCCTGGCGGCCAGATGCGAGCCCTGCTGCAGCGGGCACCCCAGCAGCAGGTGGGTGTCGAGCAGGATCACAACCCAGTTCCAGGGGTGAGCAGCTCCGGCACCAGCCGAAACCGCGGCACCCCCAAGCGGGTCCAGCCTGCCCGGGTCAGCGAGTGACAAACTGGGCGGCGATCTGTGAAGCCCCGCCGTGAAAGCCCTCTCCGTGCTTGGCTCCACCGGGTCAATCGGCACCCAGACCCTGGAGCTGGCCGAAGAGTTTCCCGATCGCTTCAAGGTGGTGGCGCTCACCGCCGGCAACAACCTGGATCTCTTGGTCCGGCAGATCCAGCGCCACGCCCCTGAGGTGGTGGCGCTCGCCGATCCCGAACGCATCGGCGAGCTGCGGGAGCGGCTGGACGGCCTCGACTCCGCTGACCGCCCCACCCGGCTGCCCGCGTTGCTGGGTGGCAACGACGGTCTGTGCGCCGCGGCCGCCTGGGCCACGGCCGATCTGGTCGTGACCGGCATCGTCGGCTGCGCCGGCCTGCTGCCCACCCTGGCGGCCATCAGGGCCGGCAAAGATCTGGCCCTGGCCAACAAGGAGACCCTGATCGCCGCCGGGCCGGTGGTGCTGCCCGAGCTCGAGACGAGCGGCTCGCGGCTGCTGCCCGCCGATTCGGAGCATTCGGCGATCTTTCAATGCCTTCAGGGCACGCCCTATGCCGAGACGGCCCGGCTCAGCACCGGTGTGCCCACCCCGGGGCTGCGGCGCATCCAGCTGACCGCCAGCGGCGGCGCCTTCAGGGACTGGGCCCCCGAAGACCTCATCAAGGCCACGGTGGCCGATGCCACCAGCCACCCCAACTGGAGCATGGGGCGCAAGATCACCGTCGACAGCGCCTCCCTGATGAACAAGGGCCTCGAGGTGATCGAGGCCCATTACCTGTTCGGACTCGACTACGACCAGATCGAGATCGTGATCCACCCCCAGTCGATCATCCATTCGATGGTCGAGCTGGCCGACAGCTCGGTGCTCGCCCAGCTGGGCTGGCCCGACATGAAGCTGCCGATCCTCTACTGCCTGAGCTGGCCTGAGCGGCTCGCGACCCCCTGGCGGCGGCTCGATCTCACCGAGGTGGGCTCACTGACGTTCCGCAAGCCGGATCCGGCCCGCTACCCCTGCATGGAACTGGCCTACGCCGCGGGCCGCGCCGGCGGCACCATGCCGGCGGTCATGAACGCTGCCAACGAGCAGGCCGTAGCACTGTTTCTGGAGGAACAGATCCATTTCCTCGACATTCCCAAACTGATCGACGGGGTGTGTGATCGCCATCGCGTCGATCTGATGGGCGCCCCCTCTCTCGACGACGTGCTGGCGGTCGACGCCTGGGCCCGTCAGGCGGTGCGCGAAGCAGCAGCCCTGGTGGCTGCTTGATCCAGGGAGAACCAGCCCTGAACCCCCGCGTCAGCCATCACCTGTTGCTGTGCGCCACCCCGACCAAGGCGCTCTGCAGCCCCGATCCACGGATCGGCGCCGCCAGCTGGGAGACCCTGAAACGCCTGGTGCGTGAACGCGGCCTTGAAGACCCGAGCCGGCCCAGCGGCATCGTGCTGCGCAGCAAGGCCGACTGCCTGCGCATCTGCTGCGAGGGACCGGTGTTGCTGATCTGGCCCGACGGCATCGTCTACGGCGGCGTCACCCCCGAACGGCTGATCCGCATCGTCGATGACCATCTGATCGGCGGCACACCGATCGAGGCCTGGGTTGTGCAGCGCTACAACCTCGCCTCGGCCGGCTGAACCGGCGCGATCAACCGCCCAGCTGCTGGGCGATCCAGGCGGCGGTGAGCCGATCGCTCCAACTCGCCGCCGCACCGGCATCGCGATCACCAGTGCCGTGAAATCCGTTGTGACCGCCCTGGTGGGTCAACACGACAACCATGGACGGGCATCCAGAACTGGCCTCGGCCAGGGCCGCCGCCGGGCCCGCGGGCACCCAAGGGTCGTCGGCGGACTGCAGCACCAGGCAGGGCGGCAGGGCGCCAGGGGCGTCAGCGGTGACGTCAGCGGTCGCGGCCTTGAGCAGCTGCGGCAGGGGGCTGGCGGCGGCGTAATAGTGCTCGACGGCGTCATAGCCCCAGCGCGGTGCGGTGATGGCCGCATCAAAACCCTCCAGGCTCCAGCCCGGCGCCGCGGCAAGGCCGCGGCACTCGGAGGCCGTCAGGCCAGCAGGATCAGCCGCAATCTGGCGATGCAGGCGCTGCACCACCACCCACAGGTAGAGCCGGTTGCGGCGACGCTGCATGTGTCGGCAGCTGGCAGCCAGGTCCAATGGGGCACTCAGGGCCACCACGCCATCGAGACCGCCGGGGTTGGCGAGCACGGCGTTGAGCAGCACGGTACCGCCCAACGAAAACCCCACACCCAACAGGGGCAGGCCCTGGGCCAGCTGGCGGGCCTGGACCAGCACCGGCAGCAGATCGCTGTTGCACTGGGCCGCATAACTGCCCGGGGCCAAGGCGCGCCCCTCCCCGGCGCCGCGCAGGTTGAGCCGCAGCACGGCCAGGCCGCGCTGGAGCAGCAGGGCCGCCAGGCGCCGCACCCCCACGCTCTCGCTGTTGCCGCCGAGGCCATGCACCAGCAGCACCATGGCCTGCGGGGTCCGCTCGGGCAGGGCGCACCACGCCAGCAGGGCGCCCCCCGCCACCGGGATCAGACAGCGCTGCTGCACTCTGGGCAGGGGCAGAGCCTGGGGGCGCAGGGTGTCGCGCAGGGTCTGCAGGTCGGCGCTGAGCCAGGGGAACCGGGGGCAATACGCGGGCTGACCCAGGGGGCCCATCAGCTCAGACCGCCGCCGGCTTCTTGCCCACGCCCAGCTCGCGCAGCTCGCCGACCAGGCCGGCCAGCACGGCCTTGGCATCACCAAACACCATGGCGGTCTGGGGCAGCTCGAAGAGCGCGTTCTTGATGCCGGCGTAGCCTGCGCCCAGGCTGCGCTTGACCACGAACACCTGGCGGGCCTGGTCAACCTCGAGCACCGGCATGCCGAACAAGGGGCTGGTGGGATCGCTCTTGGCATCGGGGTTCACCACGTCGTTGGCCCCCAGCACGATCACCACATCGGTGCGCGGAAATTCGGGATTGATGCTGTCCATCTCGATCAGCTGCTCGTAGGGCACGTCGGCCTCGGCCAGCAGCACGTTCATGTGGCCGGGCATGCGGCCCGCCACCGGGTGGATGGCGTAGCTGACCTCGGCGCCGTTGGCCTCGAGCAGCTTGGCCAGCTCACGCAGGGTGTGCTGGGCCTGGGCGACCGCCAGGCCGTAGCCGGGCACGAACACCACCCGCTCGGCGGTTTCGAGGGCCATGGCGCATTCTTCGGCGCTGCAGCTGGTGATGCGGGTATACCCGGCCTCGTCGCCGCCACCGCCCACATGGCCGGTTGCGCTGGCGCCCAGGGCACCGCCGAACAGCACACTCACCAACGAGCGGTTCATGGCGGTGCACATCACCTGGGTGAGGATCAGACCCGCAGCGCCGACCATGGCCCCGGCGACGATCAGCAGCTGGCTGCCCACCACGAAGCCCGCCGCGGCCGCCGCCACACCCGAGTAGCTGTTGAGCAACGAGATCACCACCGGCATGTCGGCGCCGCCGATCGGCAGGGTGACGCCAATGCCCAGAAGCGTCGAGGCCCCCACCAGCAGCCACAGCGGCAGGCCGGCCGGATCGCCGATCAGCAACACGCCGGCCACCAGAGCGGTCACGGCCAGGGTGATGTTGACCGCATGCCGCAGGCTGCTCTGGGTCCAGGCTGGGGTGGCGATCCAACCCTGCAGCTTGCCCATCGCCACGACCGAACCGCTGAAGGTGATCGCACCGACAAACACCGAGATCACGATCGAGATCAACGACACCAGATCGGCCGCACCCTCCAGTGCCCCATCAGGGGCAGCGGCGCCACCGCTCTGAAACAGGGCGACGGCGACGGCGACCAGCAACGAGGCCATGCCACCGCAGCCGTTGAACAGGGCCACGGTCTCGGGCATGGCGGTCATCGGCACCCGCTGGGCCGTCAGCAGACCCGCCAGGCCACCGATGGCACTGCCGGCGGCGATCCACAGCCAGGCCTGGGGGCTCAACTGCTGCTGGATCAGCAGCCCGACGACCGCCAGGCCCATGGCCAGGGCCGCCAGGCCGTTGGCCGAGCGGGCCGATCGCACCTTGGAGAGCCCCTTGAGGCCCAGGGCCAGCAGCAACACCGCCACCAGATCGATGGCGTAGCTCAACACGGAGGTGGCGGTCATGACTGGGCGCTCGAGGGCTTGGAACTGGACGCGTTGCGACCGGCTGATTTGGACCCTGACGATTTGGGTCCAAACATCGCCAGCATGCGGTCGGTGACCACAAACCCACCGATCACGTTGAACAGGGCGAACGCCAGCGACCCCGCCCCCAGCAGCAGCAGGGCGGAGTTGCCGCCGGCCTGAGCGATCAGGGTCAGGGACGCCAGCACGGTGATGCCGCTGATGGCATTGGCCCCGCTCATCAGGGGGGTGTGCAGGGTGGGCGGCACCTTGCCGATCAGTTCAAAGCCCAGCAGGCTGCCGAGCAGCAGCACCCAGAGGGCTTGCGACAACGAGCTCATGGTCAGACCGGTGTGAGGGAGGGTGAGGGCTGCTCGCTGGCCGGCAGCAGATCGGGCCGCAGGCAGCGGCCCCCATGGCTGATCAGGCAACCCGCCAGGATCGGATCCTCCGGATCGATGCCAAGGCTGGGGGCGCTGGTGTCGGCCCCCTGCCCGGCCGCCAGCAGATGCTGCAGCAGGGCCAACAGATTGCGGGCATAGAGGGCGCTGGCGTGGTTGGCGACGCTGCTGGGCAGGCCATCGGCACCGATCAGCTGCACACCGTGACGGATGACCGTTTCACCGGGAACGGTGCCCTCGCAGTTGCCCCCCTGGGCCACCGCCAGGTCGACAACAACAGAACCGGGTTTCATGCCGGCGAGCATGGCGTCACTGATCAGGCGGGGGGCCGGTTTGCCCGGCACCTGGGCGGTGCAGATCACCAGATCGGCCAGGGCCAGCTGCTCAGCCAGCTGCTGGCGCTGGGCCGCCAGAAAGGCCTCGGACGCGGCCAGGGCATAGCCGCCGGCCTCGGCGGGCCGCTCCTGCTCGACCGGCGGCTCGATGAAGCGGCCGCCTAGCGACTCGACCTGCTCCTTGGCGGCAGGGCGCACATCGCTCACGTAGACCACGGCCCCCAGACGCCGCGCCGTGGCGACAGCCTGCAGCCCGGCCACCCCCGCCCCGAGCACCAGGGCCCGGGCCGGCTGAATCGTGCCGGCGGCCGTCATCAGCATCGGCACGTAACGGTTGAGCGCGGCAGCCGCCAGCAACACCGCTTTGTAGCCGGCGATGTTGGCCTGCGACGAGAGCACATCCATGCTCTGGGCACGGCTGATGCGGGGCAGCAGCTCCATCGCCACCGCCGAAACTCGGCGGCTGGCGAGCAGCTGCAGCAGGGCTGAGGCCCCGTAGGGCTCGAGCAGACCCACCAGCAGGGCGTCCGGCTTGAGCTGCTGCAGCTGCTCGTGCGGCGGCGGAGCCACGCAGAGCACCACATCGGCTACCGACCAGTCGGCCGACCCGGCATCGAGCAGCCGGGCACCGGCAGCCGCGTAGGCCGCATCGGCATAGCCCGCCGTCTCGCCCGCCCGGGACTCGAGCAGCGGCGTCAGCCCTGCAGCCACCAACGCTTTGACCGTCTCGGGGGTGGCGGCCACCCGCAGCTCGCCCCGACGGATTTCGCGGGGCACCAGCACTGTCAACACACCATCACCTCCCGACCCCGATCAACCGGGATCCCATTGCCTTCCATTTGGAAGTGAAGGGAGCGTTCACCGCAATCGTTTGCCGCGCTTTGTGCGCACACCCCCACCGGGAGCGCTCAGAAGAGTGATCCAGAACAGTGACTCAGAAGAGTGGCAGCAGCTCCTGCTCCAGGCAGACCGCCTGGGGCCAGGCCCCCTGGTGCCGCAGCTGCCTGGCCCGCAGGATCATCGGATCGATGTCACATTCGTGCTGCCAGCAGAGCTCGAGCAGGCGGCGGCGCTGGGAAGGAGTCCCGCTGTTGTGGCGCGGAGCGCCGGCATTGAAGGAATCCATGGGCTGACCCGTGTTGGCCCGAAGTTAGGAACGCCCGCCGTGATGCCCATAGGCCAGAACACTCAATAATGCGGCGATGGGTTCTTTCTCGTTTGCCTTGAGCGAGCGGCCGCGGCTGCAGCCGCGCCAGTGGCAGAGCAGGCTGATTCAGCTGCTGCGCTCCCGTCTGCTGCAGGGCGGTGGCAATCAGGATGTGCTGATCCACGCCGGGCCAGGGGCGGGCAAGACCCTTGGCGCGCTCCTGGGGGTGCAGCAGCTGCAGCGTGAAGGCCGACTCGGACGCTTTGTGGTGTTCTGCCACCGCACCGCCATCGCCGGTCAGTGGCTGCAGGCGGCCGAGCGGCTCGGCCTGGCGCTCAGCGACTGGTCGGGACAGGCAGAGCCGGCCCCAGCGGGCGGCCTGCTGCTGAGCTACCAGAGCGCGGCATTGCATCGGTTGACCCTGGAACAGCAGCTGCGGCAGTGGCACGCGAGCCCCTGGCTGGCGATCGCCGACGAAGTGCACCACCTGGGCGTCGACCCCGACGATCCCGAGGCCGCCGCCTGGGGCCACGCCTTTGACTGTCTGAGCAGCACGGCCGCGCTGCGGCTTGGGCTCACCGGTACACCGTTTCGGGCCGATCAACTGGGCTTCTGCGCCGCCAGACGGGTGCAGGTGCGCGAAGCCGGCGAGCTGGTGGAGCGGATCGTGCCCGACCTGTGCGTGGAACCGCGCCAACTGATCGCCGCCGGGGATGTGCGGCCCCTGGAGTTTCGCTTTCAGGACGGCTGGGTGGACCACGCCCGCCCCGATGCCAGCGACGCTCCCGAACGCTCGTGCCTGTCATCGGAGACCCGGGAAAGCTGGCGTGCCCGCAACCTGCGACGCGCGATCCGGCTGGCCGATACCAGCAGCATTGCCCAACGGGTTCTGCTCCAGGCCCGCGACCGGCTGGAGCAGGTTCGCCAGCTCCAGCATCCCCAGGCTGGGGGCCTGGTGATCGCGCGCGACATCGCCCACGCCCGGCAGATCACCCAGCTGCTGATCGAGCAGGGCGACCGTGCCCTGCTGGTGCACTCGCTCGACCCCGAGGCCGAAGCACGGCTGGTCGCCTTCAAGGCGGGCGAAGCCGACTGGCTGGTGAGCATCGACATGTGCTCCGAGGGCTTTGACGCGCCGCGGCTGCGGGTGGTGGCCTACCTGAGCACGGTGGTGACCCGCAGCCGCTTCGTGCAGGCCATCACCCGTGCGGTGCGCCTGCATGGCGACCAGGCCAGCGCCGAGCCGATTCCGCGGCACCCGTCCTTTGTGTATGCCCCTGCCGATCCCCTGCTGATCAGCCACGCCCGCAGCTGGTCGCTGAGCGAGCCCTACCTGCTGAGGGCACGCAGCGTGCTGGCGGCCGATGCGGCAGGGGCCTGCCCAGGCGGCAGGGCATCGCTGATGCCGCCGGCGGCCGTCGCCGACGAAGCGGGCGCCGTCCTGGCCATGAATGGCCCCCAGCTGCCGCGTTTTGTGCAGCAACGGCGGCCAGCATGAGCTGGCAATCTGCGACGTTGTGTCAACCAACACCGCCGATCGGCCCGCCACCAGCCAGCGTGGTCCGACCACCTGGGGACGGTGAACCATGGACGCAGCAATCGAGCGCCGACTGACGGTGGCCGTGAGCTGGGCACTGGCCCGTGGCGCGACTCTCGATGCCCTCGAGCACTACGAGGAGAGCTACGCCCTGAATGAGGAATTTCGTGAGTGGCTGCTCTGCCTGGAGGAGCACCCCGATCTGCTGGCCACCAGCGTGCTGATGGTGCCTGCCGACCTGAACAGACTGTTCAGCAGCTGCAACAGCCCCGAAACCGATGGACTGCTTGAGATCTGACCCGAACCGGAAGGACGCGGCAAATCTAAAGCAAATCTGTAGACCACGCAAAGTCTTGTCCGGCCCAGAAACGGCGCCCCAGCCCGCCCGGCGGAGACCAGCAGGGGCGATCACGACCCCAGGCTCCGCCACGATTCGATACATTTAAGTCGTAGTCATTCCGCTTAAGCAGGGCCATGGGTGTCGAAAACCTGGTAATCGTGGGGTCTGGACCTGCCGGCTACACCGCGGCCGTCTACGCAGCACGGGCCAACCTGAGCCCCCTGCTGATCACCGGCTTCCAGGACGGGGGCATCCCCGGTGGTCAGCTGATGACCACAACCCACGTCGAGAACTTTCCGGGCTTTCCTGACGGCATCCTCGGTCCTGACCTGATGGACCGCATGAAGGCCCAGGCGCTGCGCTGGGGCACCCGCCTGATCGAAGCCGACGCCGAAGCGATCGATCTGTCGCAGCGGCCCTATCGGATCACCGCCGAGGGTCAGGTGATCGAAACCCAGGCCGTGATCCTGGCGACCGGGGCCAGCGCCAACCGCTTGGGCCTGCCCAATGAGGCCCGCTTCTGGAGTCAGGGGATCAGCGCGTGCGCCATCTGCGATGGCGCCACACCCCAGTTTCGCGGCGCCCCCGTGGCCGTCGTCGGCGGCGGCGACTCGGCCTGCGAAGAAGCGGTCTACCTCACCAAGTACGGAAGCCACGTGCACCTGATCGTGCGCACGGGCACGCTGCGCGCCAGCGCCGCCATGGCCGACCGGGTGCTGGCCAACCCCAACATCACCGTGCACTGGAACCGCCAGGTGGCCGATGCCAGCGGCGGCGACTGGCTGGAGGGCATCGCGCTGCGTGACAGCGTCAACGGCGCCACCGAGACCCTGGCGGTCAAGGGCCTCTTCTATGCGATCGGGCACACCCCCAACACCCGCCTGGTGGCCGGGCAGCTCGAGCTCGATGGCCAGGGCTATCTGGTGACCCTGCCGGGCCGGCCCGAAACCAGCAAGGAGGGGGTGTTTGCGGCCGGCGACGTGGCCGATGCCGAATGGCGCCAGGGCATCACCGCCGCCGGCAGCGGTTGCCAGGCGGCGCTGGCGGCCGAACGCTGGCTCAGCCACCACCAGCTGGCGGTGACGGTGAGCCGCGAACCCGTTGATCCCCAGGAGGTCGGCGAACCGCGCCGCACCGCCGAAAGCGACGAGGCCAACTTTGACCCCGAGGCCCTCTGGCAGAAGGGCAGCTATGCCCTGCGCAAGCTCTATCACGACAGCCCCAAGCCCCTGCTGGTCGTCTACACCTCACCCACCTGCGGCCCCTGCCATGTGCTCAAGCCCCAGCTCAAGCGGGTGCTCGAGGAGCTGGGCGGGGCTGCCCAGGGGGTCGAGATCGACATTGAAGCCGACCAGGAGATCGCCGTGCAGGCCGGCGTCACCGGCACCCCCACGGTGCAGCTGTTCTTCAACAAGGAGCTCACAGAGACCTTCCGCGGCGTCAAGCAGCGCAGCACTTTCAAAGCGGCGATCGAGGCCCTGGTCGGCGTTCCCGCCTGATCAGCGAGGCAACCCTGGTGAACCTCAGCGGCGCCTGGGGCCACCCGGGCGGTTGCCGCCGGGCCTGGGCCCGGTGGCTCCGGCATTGCGCTCGCGGTAGGTGATGCGGCCGCGGGTCAGGTCATAGGGGCTGATCTCGACGAGCACCTTGTCGCCGGCCAGCAGCTTGATGCGGAACTTGGTGAGCTTGCCGGCTGCGCGGCAGAGGCACTGGTGACCAGCCGGCTGCTCGAGGGTGACCAGGTAAAACCCGTTGCCCTGCTCCTTTTCAATCACGCCGGAGGTTTCGATCATGCGGCCGTATGCCTGAACCTGATGACATCGTCAAGTCAGCTTAAAGGTCGACGCCCGTGACGAGCCTGTTGTTTCACAAGCCCTACGGGGTGCTGAGCCAGTTCACACCCGAACCGGACAGCCGCTGGCAGACCCTGGCCGAGTACATCACCGTGCCAGGGGTCTATGCCGCGGGCCGGCTCGATGCCGACAGCGAAGGGCTGCTGCTGCTCACCGCCGACGGGACGTTGCAACAGCGCCTCACCGATCCGGCATTCGGCCACTGGCGCACCTACTGGGTCCAGGTCGAAGGCGATGCGCCGGCCTGCCCCGAGGCCCTGCAGCAGCTGCGTGAGGGGGTGGTGATCCAGGGGCAGCGCACCCTGCCGGCCCAGGTGCAGGTTCTCGACGACGACGCCATTACCCATGCCGGCATTGCCGAGCGCATCCCCCCGATTCGCCAGCGCCGCCTGATCCCCACCAGCTGGATCACGATCGCGCTGCGCGAGGGCCGCAACCGTCAGGTGCGGCGCATGACCGCCGCCGTCGGGCTACCGACCCTGCGGCTGATCCGCATGGCGATCGATCTCAATGACGGCCAAGCCCCCCTGAGCTGGGCGGGCCTGCAGCCGGGCTGCTGGCGCGAGGTCGACGCACAGGAGCTTGCACGGCTGCAGCGGCTGCCACATTCACCGGGCCGGGGCGGCCGCGCCGGCGGCGGAAAGTCAGGCCAGGGGGGCGGTGGTGGGTAGGGGGGCTTCCCGCCGATCGCCGTAGGGGGCGCGGTTGAGCTCGCGCTCGAGGGCGTTGATCCGCATGGCGCGCAGACAGAACTTGCAGCCACCGGTGGTCTGAAGGTGCTTTTCGGGGGTGATCGAAATCTGCTTGACCGGGTGCTCGGTGCAGCGGATCTTGATCGGAGTCTTGTAGCTCTTGTACAGGATCTCGCTGTAGTCGTACAACGCTCCGAACCGCGCCTGGGCGCGCTCCAGAAAAAGATCCTTGCTGATCGGGCTACCCATGGCCAGGGAGGTTATGGCAACTTCTCTGCCCAGCCGGCATTGGTACAAGAAGCGTGATGTCGGTGGCCTGGTACCGGCACCCCTCAGCCGATCGAAGCCTTGAGCTCCCGCACCGTCTGCAACTGGCCGTAGTAGTAGTTGGCGCGCGCCCTGAGTTCGGGGTCCTCAATGCTGTCGAGGGCATCAAAACCAAGCGACTGCCAGAGCTCGTGGCCGCTGGCGCGGGTCACTTCCTCGGTCGCTTCCTGCTCGAGGTTGGCGAGGCGCCGCTGCAGGTTCTTGATCTGGGCAACAGACACAGGCAGCAGCGATCGAGACTCTTTCTATAGTACAGACGCACTGGCGGACCGCGCAAGCCTCAGAACGGCAGCTTCTTCTTGGCGTCTTTGTCGAGATCGGCCTCCATCTCCCGCAGGCGCTTCAGGATCGTGTCGTAGTACTCCCTGAGGTACGACTCCAGATCTGTGGTTTCGGCGGGGTCGAGACCAAAGGCCGCATAGGTCTCGTCCATCGGCGCGTTGAGGGCGGCGCCGCCACCGGTGACCTCGGCGAAGGCCAGACGCTCGGCGATGTTGACCGTCGGCTCAAAGAAGCTGGCCACCGCCTGCATGGCCTTGAGCAGAACGGGCGGCACCCGCACCACCCGGCCCTCCTTGCCGCTGAGCCGTTCACAGAGCTGGGTGATTTCGCCGGTGGTCCAGGCCCGAGGGCCCACCACCGCAAAACTGCGGCGCACGGTCTCGGGTCGCTCCAGGGCCGCCACGGCAAACCGGGCCACGTCCTGGGTGTTCATGTAGGCCAGAGGTGTGGGCGAGCCGCTGACCCACACCGTCTGCGACTCCAGCACGGGAATCGCAAACTGGCTGATCAATCCCTGCATGAAGGCAACACCCTGCAGGATCGTGTAGTCAAGATCGGAGGCCGCCAGCCATTGCTCGGTGCAGGCCTTGATGTCCATCAGTGGCACATCGGGATGCTGGGCCGCCCCCAGCAGCGACAGAAACACCACCCGCCTGACCTGGGCACGGCGGGCGGCGGCAAACAGGTTCTGCTTGCCCGTCCAGTCGATGGCATAGGCGCTGCCGGGATCGGTGGCCCGGGCCGTGGCGGCATCGATGAGGGCCTCCTGGCCCTCCAGCGCATAGTCGAGGCTGGCGGGCTCGAGCAGGTCACCGCGGGTGAGCTCGCACCCCCATTCGGTCAGAAAGGCGGCTTTGCGAGGCGTGCGCACCATGCACCGCACCTGGTGACCCTGGTCAAGGGCCCTGCGCACGATCTGCCGGCCGAGGGTTCCGGTGCCACCGACGACCAGGAGCTGCATGCCGACCGTTTCACAAGCGGCCTGAGCCTAGGGGTCCGCCCCCCCGGCGCGTGGGCCTCAATGGGCCTCAATCCTTGAGCAGCTTCAGCAGCAACGCCCCACCGGCCAGACCCACGGGAATCAGCACCCAGAAGAGAGCTGCAGTGCCGAAGATTTCTGAGGCCATGGACCTGGACCTGTCGTTGGTGGGTACCTATCTAGCAGTCCTGGGCCTGGGCCAGCCCGCTCGCCACCTCCAGAATGAGACTCCAGGGGGCATCGCTGCGCACCTGGGAGGGCATCACACCGCTGGCGGCAGCCCGGTAACCACGCTGCCGCAGGGCCTGCACCAACGCCATCAGGGGCGGCGGGCCGCCCCCCAGGCAGCGGGCGATCGCACTGGTCGGCCAGCAGCGGGGCAGATCGGCTGCATCGGTCACCAGCCGCTGCAGCAACCGGCGGCCCGGGTGGCCCAGCCAGGGCCCGGCCACCGACTCCGGGGGCTGCTCGGCCCGCTGCAGCAGACGCGCCAGCACATCCGGATCCTGCAACGGGCCGATCCACAGCGGTCCACTGATGGCCAGCGGCGGCTCCTCGCCCGGGCAGCGGCAGCGCGACCAGCGCCGCAACTGCAGCAACGGCTGCACCTGCTGATCACCGCAGCCATGGCAATGGGCCAACAGGCCGAGCTGCTGCAGACCCGGCGCTGCGGGGCGCGCCTGCAGCCGCACCGCCGTGCGAAAGGTGCGGCCCTCGCTGAAGCTGAGCACCGCTTGGATGCCTCGCCCCTGGGCCCAGGCTGCGCGGGCGATCACCCCCAGCTGCAGGCGCAGGGCCAGCTCCCAGCTGGCCGGATGGGCCCGGGCCGCCGCACCCAGCTGGCGCAGGGCCCCACGCCGGTCGTGGCCCGTGGGCGAACGGCCGTCGGTGCTGGCCACATACAGCAGACCGCCGACCCTGACCGCCTCGAGTGCCAGCGGCACCAGGTCGCTGGGGCAGCCGAAAGCATCGAGATCGATCAGATCAAAGCGGCGGCGCTGCACCAGCGCGGCGGCCAGCAGCTGCTGGGCGGTCTGGGCCGTGATCTGGGTTGTGATCTGGGGCGCAGGGCCGCTGGCCGCCAGGGGGGCCAGGTTGGCCTCCAGCAAGGGCAGCCGATCGGGGTCGGCATCGTTGACCCAGAGCACGCTGCCCGCCGGCATGGCCTCAAGACCGAAGCGCAGGGCCCGGATGCCGCACCCCGCCATGGCATCGAGCACGGCGACCGGTTCAGCGGCACCCGCAGCAGCCTGGCGCGCGGCCACGAGGTCAGCCAGCAGCAACACACCCAGGTCGCGGGCGGGGCGCGATTCGGCGCGAAAGAACCCGCTCCCCAGCCGCAGCCGGGCCGCCCCTTCGCAATAGTGATCTGCTGCCGCAGTCGTCACAGCCGCCGGTGAACTCCAGCACCTCCCAGCCTGACGCCTCACCCCACTGGGGCGAAGCCCAGCTCTGGCAGTGGCAGGGCCTGCAATGTCACTGGCAGGTGCTGGGTGACGCCGAGGCCCCTGCCGTGGTGCTGCTGCATGGCTTTGGCACCAGCAGCGGCCACTGGCGCCACACGGCGGCCCCGCTGGCCGCCGCCGGCTGGTGTGTCTTTGGCCTGGATCTGATCGGGTTCGGCGCCTCGAGCCAACCGGGCCTGCGGCGGGGCCGCGCCCTCGACAACCGGCTCTGGGCACGGCAAGTGCAGGCCTTTGCGGCACAGGTGGTGCAGCAACCGGTGGTGCTGGTGGGCCATTCGCTGGGCGGGCTGGTGGCACTCAGCTGCGCGGTGTTTGCGCCGCGCTGGGTGCGGGCCGTGGTGGCAGCCCCCTTGGCCGACCCCAGCCTGCTGCGGGCGCCGCGACGGCCCGGCCGGCGGGCTCCATGGTTGCGCCGCCTCTGGCGCGCTGTGGTGACGCTGCTGTGCCGGCTGCTGCCGCTCGAGCTGATCGTGCCCCTCCTTGCACGCTCACCCCTGCTGGAGCTGGGCATCCAGCTGGCCTACAGCAGCCCGGTGCTGGGCGATCGCCAGCTGCGCCGCCTGATCGCTCGCCCCGCCCTGCGGCCCACGGCGGTGCGCAGTCTGCGTGCCATGAGCACGGCCATGGCCCTGCGCCCCTGGCAGGCCACCGCCCGCGCCCTGCTGCCCCGGCTGCAGCAACCGCTGCTGCTGATCTGGGGGGCAGCCGACCGCCTGGTGCCACTGGAGGTGTCGGGCCAGTGCCAGGCCCTGCAGCCCGGCTCTGAGCTGGCCGTGCTGCCCCACTGCGGCCACTGCCCCCACGACGAAGCGCCCGATCCTTTCAATCGGCTGCTGCTGCGCTGGCTGACGCGTACCTTTGGTTGATCTGTTGTGGTCAGCGGCGGTCTGCTCCATGAAGCACACCCTCTCGGTGCTGGTTGAGGACGAATCCGGCGCGCTCAGCCGCATCTCGGGACTGTTCGCGCGCCGCGGCTTCAACATCGAGAGCCTGGCCGTGGGGCCCGCTGAAAAGGGCGGCATGTCACGGCTCACCATGGTGGTCGAGGGCGATGACCGCACTCTCGAGCAGATGACCAAACAGCTCGACAAGCTGGTCAACGTGCTTGGCGTGATCGACCTGTCGACGATTCCGGCGGTCGAGCGGGAGCTGATGCTGCTCAAGGTGGCGGCGCCGGCCCAGCAGCGCAGCGCCATCCTCGAGCTGGTGACTGTGTTCAGAGCCAAGGTGGTCGACGTGGCCGACGAGGCCCTGACCCTCGAGGTGGTGGGAGACCCCGGCAAGCTCGTGGCGCTCGAACGGTTGATGGAGCCCTACGGCATCCTCGAGATCGCGCGCACCGGCAAGGTGGCCCTGGAGCGGGCCTCCGGCGTCAACACCGAGCTGCTCAAGACCACCCGCCTCGACAAGCGGGTGCCGGCCTAAGGCCTGGCCTGCACCAGGGTTCCCCCTTCGAGCACCCGGGCCTTGAGCAGTTTGTCGCCCTGCTGGATGCGGTCGACCACGTCCATGCCCTGCACCACACGGCCGAAGACCGCATAACGGCCGTCGAGCTCAGGCAGGGCCTGAAGGGCGATGTAGAACTGCGCACTGGCCGAGTTGGGATCGCTGGAGCGGGCCATGGCCACCGCCCCACGCTGGTGCACCAGGGCCAGCTGGCGCGTGATGCCCGGTGCCGTGAGTTGCTCGCCGTAGCGGGGCGTCTCCTCCTTGGTGAGCTTGAGCTCAAGCGGGATGAGGCGACTCTGGCCACTGACCGGATCCAGGTAGTTGCCCATGCCGTACTGAGTGGGGCTCACCTTGGGATTGGCGGTCTGGGGATCACCGCCCTGCACCACGAAGGGCACCGGTTCGCGCACAACCCGGTGGAACACCGTGCCGTTGTAGGTGCCGCGGTTGACGAGATCGACGAAGTTGCCGGCGGTGAGGGGAGCCGCCGCACCATCGAGCTGAATCTGCACGGTGCCCTTGCCGGTCTCCAGGGCCACCAGGGCCGAGCCCTGCAGACAGGCCACGCCCGCAGCCCCGCAACCCTGGGGCCTGGATCCACCTTCGGCGCTGCAGGCCGAGAGTCCCAACGGTGCCAGCAGCAGCACCAGGGCAAGCAACCAGCGGGCCATCACAGACCCTCGAGGGGAACGCCCAGAAACCGGGCCAGCCTGGCGCCACCGAGTTCCAGTTCGGCCAGGGGCATGGGTTCGCCAACCCGGGTCAGGGGCATGTCGCGGCGGCCCTGCACCCGCAGAGCCAGGCGCCGACGCGGATTGAGGCCGTCGCGCACCTCCACCTTGACGGCCTGGATCTGGGTCAGGGGGATGCTGACGTCGATACGGCTGCGGAACCCACGCCGGCTGATGGTGGCCTCGCCGCTGTCCAGGTCAAAACGGTTGCTGCCGGCACCCACGTCAATGGCGATCACGGCCCACAGATAGGTCGACAGCAGCAGGGCAGCGACGCCATAGAGGCCCATCACCAGACCCTGGGGCACCCATTCGAGCGCGGCCGGGTGACCGATCGGCAACAGATCGAGGCCGAGCCGGCTCGAAGCGCTGGTGAGCAGGAACCCGAGGCCGCCGGTGCTGACCACGAGGGCTACCAGCACATTGGACAGACGACGCGAACCGAGCACCGGCTGCTCGAGAACCTGTTGATCCGAACCCTGCTGAGGTGGCTGGGCTGCCGTGGCACTGCTGGCCATTGCACAGAAGTGGAGAAGGAAGCCATCTTGCCGCCCGCTGCCTCAGGATCGCCCAGGGGGCCAGGCCCAGAATCGGAAGAAATACCTAAAACCCAGATCCAACAAGGGATGTCGGCCCGTTGCAATCGGCCACGGAGCGCCGCGCAACGTTGGTACCATCGCCGGGTGTTTCGCTCTACCCATGACGATCGCTGTAGGGCGCGCGCCGCAACGGGGATGGTTCGACGTCCTCGATGACTGGCTCAAGCGCGACCGCTTCGTTTTTGTGGGCTGGTCAGGGCTGCTGCTGTTCCCCACCGCCTACCTG
>Ga0310333_100031_pt1 | contig 38912 bp, 19 predicted proteins | sample LakMicSRFTotalB7_FD_195547 | JGI IMG/M metagenome (GOLD analysis project Ga0310333, IMG submission 195547) | Enriched freshwater cyanobacterial communities from Lake Michigan, Michigan, United States - MI23.SRFL.Total.B7 (v2) (version 2) | ecosystem: Environmental > Aquatic > Freshwater > Lake... | reverse complement strand
GACAGCGAGAGATAGATTTGCTGCAGGCTTGGCAAAAGTTTATTAAAGGAGAACAGATACAGCAGTGCAGTGGCCGCAATGCCACCAAGCTGCTGTGTCGCAAGCCTCTGGCTGTCGATATAAAGCAGAAAGATTAATGCTGCTAGCAGGACACCCTGATCAATTAACACCTTGGGTATTGATATGATTGCATTTGCGTCTGCCTGACTTCGAAAATATGACCTGGTTGTTGTTACATATGGCTTTGCAAGCGTCTCCGACTCTCGATAGGCAAATAGGGCTTCGGCAAGGCCAAATTGTGCGCGCAAAATTTGGAGCAAACTTTGTTGTGCATGGATTGCCTGCTTGCCCAGTCGGTTGACTCTTTTTGCTGTTGTATAGGATATGACTCCATAATAACTAATGGCTACCAAGCCTATCAGTACGCTCGATATCCCAGTTGCCAGAACAAGAAAAGCTAAAATAACAGTCGCTAACACCGCGTTTGAGATTAGGCCCTGAATGTAGGTCAGGACTGACCCCAGATTAATAATATCGTGAGTCGATCTTGATAAAAAGCTCGACTCGTTAAGCGCTGAACGATCGGCAACTTTGTTGAGCAGATTCGCTTTTAGCAACCGCTGCGCGATATCAACCTGGATATTCAGAGTTGCTTGATAGCGCAAGCGAATATCAGCAACCCGACAACAGAGTGTCACCAGCATGGCGATACTTCCACCCAGTAGCCAGCGATCAAGCGCAATCGGCCCCTGAGTCATTTCTTTCAATAAATACGGCCCAATAGCAATGGATGCTGTCTCTGATAATGCCGCTATACAGCTCACCATTGCAGAGAAAATTAAATGATTGCGATCTCTCTTGCTGATCACGCCTATCAGATTCAGGATCTGTCGGAGCCGTTGTTGTATTGCAGAGATGTTGATCATGGTCGATAGCGTTTTAACACACGATTCACCATGGCTCTTACCAGAACTCCAGGCTTCCGGAGCCATTGTGGTTTGCCATTGCTTGGCCGAAATCCCGCCGGTTTGACTCTCATCAGGATTCGAGCATGCTCTGGATAATGACTCGATATCTCCCAAGGAGATGCATAGATAGGTGGCAGCACACGAACACGATTCCTGCTCGCCCAGTGGTTCCAATAGGATTCATCGTGCCAGCGGGCTAATAACTTCTTACCCGTATCCGTCTTTGTTTTCGTACTGAGTTCTTGTGCCATTTTGATGAAATCCTGCGTATATCCTCCCTGTAGACACCCTTGTAAATAGGCTCCCCGGTACGACCAGGGAACGTAACAACTTAAGGCAGTTCTGCGTTCGTAGGGACACAGCCATGAATGCAGACTGGAATATCCTGGATGTTGGACGCCTATAAATTTGAAATTCTCACTTAAGCCTAATTCACTGAGCTCAACCGTCTGGTGGAAGAATGCATTAGCGTTGATAAATACGCATATCTCGCTTCCTTCATCGATGAGCTCTTGGTGGATGTCTGTGATGTACTGAAACCGGTTTAGCGAGGGCCATGGCCACGGCTCATGGTTGATGGTGTGAGGCACGCAGTTTACTGTCTTTTTAACTTTGATTGTCAGTTCAAGGTTATCAGTGAAAATATGATAGATCTTTGAGTGCCTTGGCAAAAAGTAGCTTTCGGCGCTCCTGTAAAAATCAGCCCATAGCGAGCTATAACTCCCCGTGCAGATATAGATAATTGATACTCTTCTCACGTTTCAAGTAATTCGGCGAGGTTTCGTTTTTGTGCTTGCATGCTGAAATATTGAAGCCCAATCTCCCTGGCTTGTTGCCGTTGCCGATCAGCTCTGCACAGCATGGTTTCAACAGCCTCGGCTACCACTATAGGTTGATCGCATTCTTGCGATGTCAGAATTTTGGCGATTGGCCATTCCGGCCTGAGATTACCGCCTGCGTTTGCAGACACAACCAAGCTCAAGCCCGCCAAGAGCGCTTCACAAATCACCAGTGCATGTGCTTCTCCATCCGATAGCAGTACCAGTACTGAGTACTCCGTCAGGTTTTCCCAGACCTGCTCTCTGCTCCATACCCCTTTGTAGTTTGGGATGTTGGCTGGGAAACGTTTGTCGACGATCGGGCCTACAAAGTCTAAATTGACGATGTGCGTTAGTTCTTTTTGACGCTTTCTAGGCTCAATTTTACCAAGACATAGTGCCCGTCCGTTCCCCCCATTGTAACGATAACGTATGCGTTCTTGCTCTGCACCGTTTGGCAGAATCATTGTTGATAGGCCAGTTGTTTCAAGTGCATCTGAAATGGATGGAGATAGACAGACTAGGCTTAGCTTTGTCTTTTCTCCCGTCCTAATGATTGCTGTAAGAATTTTAAAATAACTCGCCATTGCATACTGTCGATGACCGATTAACTTGAATCCGACACAACAGATCTTCCACGTCCTTGTAGGTAATTTCGCGAGTAATGGTGTCGACCGAGAAAGTCTGATTAACCATGGTTGGTACTGCTCCAGATAGGCGAAATGGCTCGTGACCCACTTGCGAGATTTGTTGTCGTAGTCGGCTAACCATGGAGCATATGCGTCGTAATGGATCCAAATGAGATCTGGTCCAAAGCTTGTGATTGCTTTGTCTGCATCTTCCCTGGAACGTGTATTGATAATCAGGGTTTGATGCCCGAGATCATGCAAGTTGGCATTGAGATTCCAGATCACTGTTTCTACCGCCCCCCACCCTTTAGGCGGAATCGGAAGGATGCCAGGACCGATCAGCGCGATTCGCATCTTTTAACTACTCCCGAATAATCTTTTCTGAATTGTTTGCCGTAGATCGGCTTCTTTGAATTCCGATGACTGTACTTCCAAGATGACTGGCTAACCTCCGTAATTGATATTCGCCCTTAGGGCCGATCACATACAGTGCAAGTGGAAAAACAATCAGCACTGCTGCAGCATATTGTTTCTTTGTGAGCACTCTTAGGAACTTGTACCGTGCTTGCAATAGCTCCCCTCTCTTTGGTCTTGCTTGACGGCTGTGTTGGTTGTTGTGAATACGATAGTTTAAACCTGTGCCGGCGAGGTTTATTAGATTCCCGTGCTCACTGAGTCGAGCCATGATGTCATAATCTTCCATGCACCTCTTATTCCGGTAACCGCCGATCTCGACTGCATTGAAGGTGCGAAACATCAACACTGGATGAGCAATTGGTGTGTTGAATAGGGCGCCAACAAGCAGTGTTGCATCCCTGCTTGTTGGATATGTGTGGATTCGCCCTTGAATCTCCTTGCCGTCAGTGTCAATCGCTTGAATCTGCATCCCGCAGCCGACTAAGTCGGGCTCGCTCTCAAGCCTTTTCCATTGAATTTCGAGTCTGTCGGGCCGACAGATATCATCGGCATCTAAACGGGCTGTATAGGGTGTGTTGCAGGCGGCGAGACCGCGGTTTAAGGCTTCACTGATCCCTCCTCTTGGTCCCCGAACCACCACCAGTGTTTGGCTTGGTCTCAGGGTTTCTCTTGCCACTGTGACGGCTCTGACCGTCGCTTTGTCATCTCCATCCAGACTGAGGACTAGCTGCCAGTTGTGTACTGTCTGTTGATTGAGGCTTTCAAGTGTCGCTCCAAGCCACTTTATATTTGGATTGAAGATCGGCATCAGCACGCTGATCTGAATGGGTTTATTGAGCATTAGTTCACTGGCTCTTCTGCTCGCGGTGTCGCACCTTCCGCGTTGGAGATCAGCCGAATTGTTTTAAGAACAATTAGGGTGTCAAGTGCGATCGAAAAGTTTCGTAGATAATAGAGATCGTAGCTTAACTTTGTTCTGCTGTCTTCAATACTGGCGCCGTAGGGGTAGCACACCTGTGCCCAGCCACTGAGGCCTGGGCGAATCCATTGTCTGACTCGATAGTGTGGTATTTCCTTCTCCAGCTCTGCCTCTAGTTCTGGACGCTCAGGCCTCGGACCAATTAGACTCATGTCGCCATTGATGACATTCACTAATTGGGGTAGTTCATCGATTCTTAGTTTTCTAAGGATTCTGCCAATACGTGTGATTCTCTGGTCATTTCTCCCTGCCCATTGAGGTCCTGCATGTTCTGCCTCTACTCGCATGGTACGCAACTTCCAGATTCGAAATCTTGCGCCATACAAGCCAGTTCTGATCTGGTTGTAGAGCACTGGGCCTCCATCTTCAAGCTTGATCAATAGAGCAACTATCGCTATGATTGGGCTGGTGATTGCTAGTAGCAAGCCCGCTATTAGTAAGTCTCCAAACCGTTTCAATCTCCAGCCTCCTTCGCCTGGCCTCAGTTGAAATCCTTCTGCCATCAATAGCCATTTCTCTGAAAGCAATTCAGGTGGTACACGTTGAAGATGGCGTTCGCACCAATCCATCAGGCACATTATTTGTTGCCCTTTGCTGCGACGTTTGAGCAAGTTCTGAATCTCAGAACTTTCCAGCTCAAGCTGTTCTCCTAGCACGATGCCTTTCGCGCGCTCGCAGCTGCCTAGGATTTCTTCCCTGCGCTGACCAGGTGAACTGATCGTGATCTGCAATCGGTTGATTGTTCCGACCGATCTAAGTTCTTTTTGAATGATGTCACTTTCACCACCTGTCAGCAGCAGCGCCCACTCCCTGGGTCGGCGTGTTTGTTGCTCGATTCTCCGTTCGGCAAGCGCCGAGAACGTCGCTGTCAATGCCAGCAACGGCAGTACGAAGTTGGGTAGAGCTCGAGGATCCCTGGCTAGGCCCAGCCAAGCTGCCAGCATGGTCACACCGGTGACGATGCCGACAACGCAACCAATCGACCAGAATTGTTTGTCTGTGCTCCCTAATGAGTAGCGCCCCAGCAAGTAGGAGAGTGTGAGCCACAGCGCCACCAACGTTGCAACTGCCCCTGTGATCCCCGCCCATCGATCAAAGCGCAGCCAGAACAGGATGTTGTAGGACCCAACGATGACGATTGCATCGAAGAACGCCAGGCTCAGGAGTGCCCGCCGCTGTTCCAGCCATGGCGCACGCCACCACATGACTAGCCCCTGCCCCTCATGGGTGCTCGGCCCTTCAGTAGCAGCGCTCTGTTCATGGTCCCACCCATCATTGTTGTTCCTGTTGCCATCGTTCCCGAACCAGGTATAGGGGCCGCCGCTTCACCTCCTCAAACACGCGTCCTAGGTACTCCCCCAGTACCCCCAGGCCGATTAACTGGAGACCCCCCAGCAACAGCACCGCCGTCATCAGTGAGGCGTAGCCCGGCAGATCGATCCCGAAGAGCAAGGTGCGGAGCACCATCCAGGCGCCGTAGAGCAGCGCGACTCCGGCGATCAGCAGCCCCCCGCCACTCAGCACCTGCAAGGGGACCCGGCTGAAGGAGGTGATCCCGTCGACAGCGAAGTTCCAGAGCTTCCAGTAGTTCCACCCGCTGGCGCCCCCTTGGCGGGCGTCGCGGTCGTACTGAATCGCTGTTTGTCGGAAGCCCACCCACGCGAACAGCCCTTTCATAAATCGGGTGCGCTCCGGCAACCTGGCCAGGGCCTCCACCACACAGCGATCCATTAGGCGGAAATCGCCCGTGTCCGCTGGAATTGTTGTGCTGCTCAGCCGGCCCATGAGCCTGTAGAAGCCAAAGGCGGTGAGCCGTTTGGTGGCGCTATCGCCAGCGCGGCGGCGGCGGACGGCATACACCACGTCGAACCCTTGGCGCCATTGCTCCAGCATTGGGGCAATGAGTTCCGGTGGATCCTGCAGGTCGGCATCGAGGGGAACCACAACATCCCCTTGAGCCGCCTCCAGGCCTGCTGTGAGCGCCGCTTCCTTACCGAAGTTGCGTGACAGGCTCAGTAGGGAGGCGCGGATCTGCGGCCGCCTCTGCAGTTCCCGTTTGGCCACCGCTAGGGAGTCGTCGCGGCTTCCATCGTCCACCAGCACGAGCTCCCAGGGGAGTCCGATCTCCTCCAGCACCTGCTCCAGGGTGCTGATCAGCCTCGGCAGGGTGGCGGCCTCATTGAGGAACGGCACCACCGCACTCAGCATGGGGTTGGCTGGACGGATAGAGCTGCAGGCCATGGCGGGATCGTACGGGCGCTCAGTGCAGGCGCTCGTACGTCAGGCCCACCTGCCACAGTCCGGGTTCTAAGGGCACGCTGATCCAGCCCTGAGCATCGCGGCCGCCCTTCGCCAGCGGTGCGCTCCAGGAGCCTGCCGGTTTGTTCCCCTGGGCCGCGGCACGCCACTGCACGCGCCAACTGGGGTGGGCCCACTGCATCAGCCTGAGGCGCCCGGGTTGGTTGGCTTGCACCAGCACCGTGCGTTCCTGCGGACCCCTGTGCAGAAGATCCACCTGGCCAGCACCTTGGAACTGAGCCCAGGTGTTTTGGGGCCATCGGGGCAGCCAGAAGATTGCTAGCCGCGCGTTCCAGCTCGCATCCGGAATTCCCGCAGGGCTGTAATCGGGTACGCCACTGAGGGCGATGCGCCCGTCGGGCAGGGCCACGAACCGTTTGCTCAGTTCGCCCTGCGCCGGCAGGGCTTGAACACCATCGGGGCAAGGCCGCAGCGGATCACAGGCCAGTAGGCGGCGCAGGGCCCGTTGCTCCAGGCGGCTGGGGGCGTGCCCCACCCAGTTGGCGGAAAAGCGTCCGAGGCTGTCACCCCAGAGCCCAATGGCCGCCAGGCCCAGCACGGCGATGCCCCAGCGCCGCCGGGCGGGTTGGGGTTCGAGGGCCCCGGGGCTGCACAACCACAGCAGGGCGCCGAGCCAGGCGGGGGCCAACCAACGCCAGGGGAATTGGATCCGCTGCAGGGGTGTGAGCAGGTCGTAGACCCCTTGGGCATGCGGCAGCATCAACGCCAGGCCCAGCACCGCGATCCACAACCCCCAGGGGGCCAGCAGGTTGGAGCGCGGGTTGTATCGCCACCCCCGCCAGCCCCAGCCCAACCCGCGCAGCGCCAGCAGCAGCGCCAGGCAGAGCCCCTGGACCCACAGCAGGTCCGCGAAGGTGCGTGGCCCGCCGCCGCCGCCAAAGAAGAATTCCGTGGTGAACAACCCCGCCGGCATGGGCGGGCGCACGCTCCCCAGGGCCAGCAGGGCCGGTAGCCAGAAGGGGCTGGAGAGGCCCAGGGCCAGGCCACTGCTCAGCAGCCAACTTCGCCACCGGCCTTGGCGCCAGAGCCCGAATCCCGCCAACGCCCAGATCAGCCCGGTGAGCAGGGCCCCATTCCAATTGCTGAGCACGATGCCCGCGAGGGCTGCTGTGCTCAGGGGAATACCCCAGCGGAGCCTCCGTTCGAGCCCCAGCAGCCCCAGCGCCAGCCACCACAGCAACGCCTGGGCCAGGGCCTCCGGCCAGGCTCCGCGCACGTAGAGGTTCACCCACAGATAGGGGTTGAGAGCGGCGGTGAGTAGCAGCAGCCAGCGCCACCCCCCTGGCCGCAACCAGGCCTGGGCCAGGGCCGCTGCGCCGAGGGCATTCACCAGCAGGATCACCAGCAGGCCGCTGGCGATCGCCTGGTCGGGCGGTACCCCGATCAGCATGGGTAGGCCACTGATCACCCGAAACAGCGGCGGATAGATCAGCAGGGCGAAGCTGCCGGCCCCCGCCCAGGGCAGATCACTCCAGGTGGGCCACAGCCAGCCCGCCTGCAACTGGCGCACCCAGGCCACGCTCCAGCCCAGATGCAGGAAGCCATCCGGGGTGTCGAGCGGTAGGCCGGCCACCCCTAGCGGAAGCCACACCAGCAGCGCCAGGGCTATAGCTGCAGCCGCTAACCGCCAACGCCCCATGGCCACCCGTGCAAGGCCTGCCATTCTGGGCTGATGCGGCTGGCCTTTTTCCTCGACAACCGGGGCATTGCCGGCCACGGTTCCCTGCCGGACCCCAGCTGCGGCAACCCCGGCATTGGCGGCACGGAATACGCCTTCCTGGCGGTGGTGCGGCTGTTGCAGGGATCGCCGCTGCAGGCGCAGTTGTTGCTCACGGCCCCCCAGCTGGTTCAGGGGATCGATCCCGCCTGCGTGGCCTTGGTGCCCGGGCTGGCGGGGGCCATTGAGCCTGCTCGGGGTTGTTTGGGTTTGGTGTTTCGCCCAGGCTTTGCCGACGCGGCGGATTGGGACGCCCTGGAGCACTCGCCAGTGCCGCTCCTCCCCTGGCTGCACAACCTGGGCTGTGATCAGCAGGGCCGCTATGAGGACCTAGCCGCCGTGCGGCGTTGGCTGTTGGTGAGTGGCGCCCAGTTGGATGCCTTCCGCCACAGCCGCCTGGCCCGCCGGGCCGTGGTGCTGCCCAACCCCGTGGCGGTGCCCCCTGCGCAGTGCTTGCCCCGTGCGCTGGAGTGGGCCACCGCCGCAAGGGATCTGGCCTATGTGGGGGCCCTGACCCCCTTCAAGGGGTTTGATCGCCTGGCTGCCCAGTGGGCCGCCATCGCCCGCGCTTGCCCCGAGGCGCGCCTGCGGGTGTTCGGTGGGGCGGATCTTTACGGCACCCGCGCGGCCTCGGCAGTGCTCACCCCCTACGAGCGCCATTGCCGCCGGCTGCTGGAGCGGGGGGGCTACGCGGATCGGGTGCTGTTTGAGGGCAGCTGTGGCCTAGAGCGCTATCGGGCCCTGGAGCGGGTGGCGGTGGGGGTGGTGAACCCCAGCGGCCGCGATGAAACCTTTTGCCTGGCCGCGGCGGAATTCAGCGCCTGTGGCATCCCCGTGTTGGCGCCGCGCCGCCATGCCCTGATCCACACGGTGCAAGACCAGCGCACCGGGGTGCTGGTGAACTCGGATCAGCAGCTGGCGGCTGAAGCCATCGCCCTGTTGCGCAACCCCCAGCGGGCCTGGGGTTTGGGGGCTGAGGGCCAGCGGCATGTGCACCAGGCCTTTGGGCCGGAGGCGGTGCAACGGGCCTGGCTGCGGCTGGCTCAGGAGCTGGTGGAGGGGCACGCTCCGGAGCCCGTGCCCGTGAGCACCCCCTGGTGGCACGAGCAGCGCTGGCTGCGGCAGCTGTGGGCCCAGGGGTTGCTGCTGCCAGGCTGGCCCAGCTGGCCGGTTCTGAAGGCATTGCTCAAACGGGGGCTGCAGGGGGGCGGTGAACTGGGCCCTCTCGGGATCGGAGCCCTGGCGGGCCTGGCGGCGCTGCTGGTGTGGGCGCTGCTGGTGTTCGGCAAGTTCGGTGGTAATCCCACCGGCCTGGCGCGCATTGGTGAACGCTTTGCGGCCAATCCCCACCTGCCCCAGGAGCAGCTGCTGGTGTTGCCCGGAAAGCGCGGCAACGACGGCCAGCAGTTTCTGGTGTTGGCCACGGATCCGTTGCAACTGGATCCCGCCACTGCCCCGGCGGTGGACAACCCTATTTATCGGGGCAAGCGCCTGCTCTATCCCCTGTTGGCCTGGCTCACCGGCCTGGGGCAACCGCGGTTGATCACCTGGACCCTCGGGTTGATCAATGTGGCCTGCATGGCCGCCGCCGCTGGCCTGGTGGCCCAATGGGCCCAACTCGAGCAGCGCAACCCCCGTTGGGGGTTGGCGGTGCTGGCCCTGCCCGGCTACTGGATCACCCTCACCCTCTCCACCGCCGATCTGCTGGCCACCACGCTGCTGCTGGCGGCTGCGGTGGCCTGGCGGCAGGGCCGCCTCGGCCCCTTGGCCGGGGCCCTCAGCGCAGCCTTGCTCACGCGGGAAACAGCCTTGTTGGCTTGGGCCTCCACCGGGTTCACGGCCCTGTGGGAGCGGCGTTGGCGCTGGCTGTTGCCATTGGCCTTGGTGCCCCTGCCCTTGCTGGCGTTCACGGCTTGGCTGAAGGCTCGATTTGCCTCTACAGCCGATGGGCTGCTGGCTACGTTGCATTTCGGTCCACCGGGCCTCGGGATCCTGCAGAAGGCGGCCCAGTTGCTGGGTCTGCGTGCGTTGCCAGGCCCGCCCCTGCTGGGCCTGGAGCGTGGCTTTGATGGCCTCTCTCTGCTGTTCTGGCTAGCCACTCTGGGCGTGTTAGGTGCCACGGCAGTGCGGGGCTGGGGTGGCCGTTGGCTGCAGATCACGGCTGCCTTGTATCTGCTGCCGGCTCTTTGCACCAGCACCCAGATCCTGGCCCGTTTCCCCGATTACACGCGGGTGTGGATCGACCTCAGCAGCCTCGCGCTGTTGGCCTTGCTCAGTAGCCGGTGTACCTGGCTGCGTGGGTGGGTGGGGGCCGCCGCCGGCTTGAGCCTCGGTTACGGCCTCGGCTTTGGGTGGCTTACGTGAGCCTGGCTGCACCCTGGCTGGATCGGGCCCGGGCCGCAAAGACGCGGCTCAAGCTTTGGAATGCAGAGCTGGATCGGCTGCGGTACCCCGCCTATTACTGCGGCCGGCTCCGCCCTGAGGAGGCCAACCTGCTGCTGTACAACCGCTTGCGCCAGGGGGTGCCGGTGCTGGCGGGCAAGTTGGGGTCCGTGGAATCACGCCTGCTGGGGGAGCACCGCTACGGGCGGGGCTGGCCCAGCCGCTTCAGCGGACGCACCCGCAAGCAGGCCCATCAGAACGCCGGCATTTTCCCGGTGGATGACCAGGCGTTGGCCGGGGCTGCGGAGGAACTCTGGACAGCCCTGTCCAGCCTGGAGCTGTTGGGCTGTTGGCCCGTGGAATACCAGGCCCGGCTGCTGATGGATCTGCCCCAGCTGCCCTGGCGCTGCGAGATGCCGGATCTCGAGCCGTTTGGCTACCCCCTGCCGTGGACGGCGGCCCTGGAGGGCCAACGGGTGCTGGTGCTCCATCCGTTCCGCCGCAGCCTGGAGCAGCAGTGGGCTCGTCGCCTTGAGCTCTTCCCGGGGCGTCCCGTGCTGCCGGCCTTTGACCCCTTGTTTGTGGCCACACCGATGACCGTGAGAGGCGCCGCCCATGGCTATGCCAGCTGGCAAGCGGCCCTGGATCAGCTCTGGTGCCAGGTGCAAGGCCTCAGCTTTGATGTGGCTTTGCTGGGTTGTGGGGCCTACAGCCTCCCCTTGGCTGCACGCATCCGAGCGCTGGGCCGCAGCGCCATCCATCTGGGGGGCTCGCTGCAGTTGCTGTTTGGTGTGTTCGGCCGCCGCTGGGAGCGTTTCGACAGCCAGCGCGCCTTGCTCAATCCGGCCTGGATCCGCCCCCTGGCCGAGGATCGGCCCAGCAGCTATCAGGCGGTGGAGGACGGGTGTTACTGGTGACGTCGGCCTCCGCTTCCCCCTGGACGGATCTGGATCAGCGTTGGCAGGCGCTGGTCGATAGCCGGCGGCCCTTGGTGATCGCCACGGTGCAAACCCGTGATCTTGCCAATTCCTGGCTGTTCCATTGGCGCGACCGCCTGATCCGGGCCCTGGCACCGCCGCCGGTGCTGCTGCTGCAGTTGGCGTGTGATCTCCAGCTCACCACGCAGCTCGCAGCGGACTCAGAGCAACCGGATGGGCGGCTCTCGGTGCATGGCGTGATGCTGCGGCAGCTGCAGCGGTTGTTGCCCAGCGATGCCCTCTGCCTGCTGATTGATGTGGATGCGTTCCCCCTCAGCCGCCAGGCGATCCAGTTGAGTTTCGTGCTGGCGGCGCGCCATGGCCTGTGTGGCAACGCCCAGCGCACCAACTGCATCAGCAATGGGGAGCATCTGTTTGCCGGACCCTCCTATTGCTGTTTCTCCCAGGGCCTGCTGGAGCCGCTGGGGGATCAGGCCTGGCGCATCAATGGCCGCTCCGATGTGGGGGAGGAGATCTGCTGGCGGTTACCGCTGTCCCTGGAGGCGATCCTGTTTCGGCCCCTGCACACCCGTTTCGCGCCGATCTGGCCCCTTGAGGGGAGCTCGCCCGTGTACGGGGTTGGTACCACCTTTGGCTGCGAAGGGGTACCGGTGAGCTACCACCACTTTTTCGCCCGCAACCTCACCAGCCGCCTGCATTTCTGGTGGATCAGCCTGTTGGCCTATCGCCGGGCCCGGCGGCAGCCACGGCGGCCGGTGGCTCCGCCCTGCAAACAGCGGTTGCGGCAACTGAAGACGGAGCTGGTGTTTGGCCTGCGTTACCTGCGTGGCAACCCCTTCTGATCGGATGCCGCAGCTGCAGGCCTACCTGATCCATCACCACGACCCGGCTCGCCTCGCCGAGCGGCAGGCGATTGGGCTGCTGTTGCAGCAGCTGGGGATCCCCCTCACGGCCATCAGCGAGCAGCCGCCGTTGCAGCCGTTGCCCCCGGGCTGGTGGGCGCGCTGGTGGGTGTTGCGGGGCAACCAGGCGAGGTTGGCAGCGGATTTTGCCCACCGGCGCTTGCGCCAGCCGCAGCGCCGAGCGGAGCTGTTGGCCCGCGAGGCCTGGGTGCGCTGGAAACAGCTTTGGCAGCTGCTGGGCTGCGCCGAGGAGCAGCTGGCCTCCGCCTGGCGGCAGCTTCAGGTGGAGGCCATCGTGAGTGCCAAACATGGGCAGGCCTGGCGGTTGGCGCTGCAGGCGGGGGCGGATGCGGCTCTGGTGTTTGAAGACGACGTGGCCGTGACGGCAGCGTCGCTGCAGCGGCTTGAGGCGTTGATTCAGGCCTTGCCGCCGCTGCTGCAGCGCTATCCCCAGCTCTTCTGCGATCTTGCCGGTGGCTACCCCCTGGAGCAGGTGGTGCCTTTGCCCTTGGCCTTGCCTGCGAGGGCCCCCATCGAGTGGCTGCTGCCGGGGGTGTACACCAACACGGCCTGTGCCTATCTGGTGAGCCGGCCCCTGCTGGAGGCCTGGCAGCGGGTGGAGCAGCGTCGTCCTGGCCTGGCTGGTTTGGCGATCGACCATCGCATCAACCGTGCCAGTGCAGTCGGGGCCGCGGCTGCCGTCAGTGGCCATTGGCGGGAGCCGCCGTTCCGCCATGGCTCTTTCTGCGGCCTGGCCCGCTCGTGGCAGCTGTGATGCGCTGGTGTTTCGCATACCACGATCCTGAGCCGGCCAGCGGGGCCTGGACCCTGCCACGGGGGTTCGCAGCGGCCCTGCGGGCCGAGGGGGTGGAGCTCTGGAGTGTTCCGTTCATCGATCCCAGCCAGGTGGTGTTGCCCAGCTGTGACGAGCTGAACCGCCGCCAGATCAGCGTGTTGCTGGTGTTTTACGCCGGCCGCAGTGAAGCCCTGGAGCGCGAACTGTTGCGGATCCGGCAGGGCACCGATCTGTTGCTGGTGAATGAACTGGGGGATGAACCCCAGACCCGCCACCTCAATGCGGTGCGGGTGCAGCTCTCAGACCTGAGCTTGTCTCCCGATGCCGCCAGCGTGGCCCATTGGCAGGCCCTGGGGGCCCACTGCGTGTGGTTCACCCATTGGGCCGATACGGCGCTGTTTCATCCCGATGCCTCCGTGCCGCGCCAGCGGCGGATCGTGACCACCGCCGGCCGGCGGCGCTACACGCGGCGGCTCCAGGCCCTCTTGGGTCCGTGGTTCGTGAACCGCCGTTGCACGGGTGCGCAGAACACGCAGCTGTACAACAGCGGTTTGATCACGTTTCAGTACGCCCGCTGGCAGGAGGTGACCCGGCGCGTGTTTGAGGCGGCGGCCTGCGGCAGTTGTGTGGTGACCAATCGTTTGCCGGCGGCGGCGGGGCTCGAGCAGTTGTTTGTGGATGGCGAATCGGTCGTGCTGTACGCCAATGGCTGGGAGCTGTTTGGCAGGCTGTTGCAGTTGTTGCGCCACCCTGTTCAGGCGGCGCGCATCGCCGCCTGCGGCCAGGCTTTGGTGTTGCAGGCGCATACGCAGTGCAGCCGTGCCCAGCAATTGATGGCCTTGGTGCAGCACTTACCGATCCGGAAGGGAGCCCGTTGATGCTGCGCATTGCCTTCCACGCCAATCAACTCTCAGAGCGTGGTGGTGAAGTGGCTTTGTACGACTACTGCTACTACAACGAGGCGTTGCTGGGGAACCGTTCGGTGGTGTTCTATCCCCGCAAGGCAGCCAGCAATGATGCCTCCGTGGTGGCGCGATTTGCCCAGTCATTTGAACTGGTGGCCTATGACCACTTTGCTGAGGTGGATAGGTCTATCCAGGCGATGCAACTGGATCTTTTCTATGCCATCAAGGGTGGCGAGATTGATGGCATTGTGAGTCGGGTGGTGCCCAGCATGGTCCATGCGGTCTTTGCGCAATCGCCCTTTGAGATTCACGGGTCGGCCTATGCGTTTGTTTCGGAGTGGTTGTCCCGCAAGTGTTCGGCCGGGTTGGTGCCTGCTGTGCCCCATGTGGTGCAGGCGCCCCCTTTGGGGCTGCTTCCGAATTTGCGCGTAGAGCTAGGGATCCCGGAGGGAGCTGTTGTGCTCGGAGGCTATGGCGGAAGCCAGTCGTTTGATCTTGATTTCGTGCGCGATCGGGTGATTCCTGAGGCGCTCGCCTGTCGGCAAGATGTTTATTTCGTGTTTATGAATTTTCGTCCTTTTATCCACCACCCTAGGGTCTTTTTTCTGGAGAGATCTACGGACCCAGTGGTCAAACACTCCTTGATCGCTGCCTGTGATGCCATGTTGCATGCCAGGCGGCAGGGGGAGTCGTTCGGTCTGGCCTGTGCAGAGTTTTCCATGCAAGGCAAACCTGTGTTCACCTATGGCTTGAGCCCCGATCGCCACCACTTGAAAGTGCTGGGTCGATCAGCGGTGGTCTATCGCGATGGGGCTCAGCTCCTGCAGCAGTTGTTGGGGTTTCAGCCTGGTTCCCTATCACGGGCCGAGGCTGAGGGCTACCGGAAGTACACCCCGGAGCATGTGATGGAACTGTTTGATCGTCACCTGATTCATCCAGCTCTCCACCGCGGTGCCATGGGGTTGCGGATCAGCTTGGCCACACTGCCTTGGCGCCGTCCGTTCTCACCTCTGCTGCGCGGTTTGTTCTGGCAGCTTCAGATTGCCGTGCGCCGCCTCGGCAAGCTGGTGCGGATTGACTGGACGGCGGGTCAGCGTTGATGGCCTATTCCGTACCCATCCTGGTGATTTTTTGGAACCGGCCTGCGCTGCTGGAGGGCCTGTTCAAGATCCTGCAGACCCTTCAACCCCAGAGGCTGTATCTGGCCTGTGATGGACCCAGGGCGAACGATCCTGATAACCAGCAGCTGGTCCAGCGGTGCCGGGACCTCGCGGAGCAACGGCTCACCTGGCCGGTGCAGGTGCAGCGCCGCTACGCCGACTCCAATCACGGGTGCCGCGCTGGTGTGGCGGCCGCCATCAGTTGGTTTTTCCAACAGGAAGAGGAAGGGATCGTGCTTGAGGACGACGTGCATCCCGACCTCAGTTTCTTCCCGTTTATGCAGGAGCTGCTGGAGCGCTACCGCCACGACAGCCGCGTGGGATCGATCTCCTCCCACCACTTCCATCGCCAGCCGATGGGTGGCGGCTGCAGCTACCGCTTCTCGATCTACAACCACTGCTGGGGGTGGGGAAGCTGGCGGCGGGCCTGGGCGCAGTACGACTACAACCTCAGCAGCTGGCCGGCTTTCCGCGACCAGGGCCTGTTGGCGGGCCTGGGGGACCGGCGCTTTCAGCGCTATTGGACGCGCATCCTTGAGGCCACGGCCCGCGGCGAGATCGATACCTGGGATTTCGCTTGGACCTACAGCCATTGGAAGGCGGGGATGCTCTCCTGCGTGCCCGATCGCTGTCTGGTGGAGAACGCCGGCTTTGGCCCGGATGCCACCCATACCAATGCGGAGGCTTGTCCCCTGCCTGGCCCGGTGCCGATGACGTTTCCCCTGCGGCACCCCCAGTTCGTGAGGCCCAGCCCCCTGCATGACCGCTTGACCCAGCACTTTCAGTACCGCCGGCCGTCGCCTTTGGAGCGCCTGCAGCGCAAATGGCGCCGTTGGCGCCAGGGCCCATGAGCGCCTTGCCCAGCAGCCTCCACCTCTCGGCGGCTCCCCCGGGAAGTGGCTCCGACATCGCCGCCCGGCGGTTGCGTCAAGCCCTGAGATCCGCAGGCGCCCGTGCCGATTGGTTGAGCCCAGGCCAATGCAGCCAAGGGGATGGGCCGGATCAAGCGGCAGCGCCGCTGTTTTGGACGCGCTCTCCAGGGGTGTCCCGTTTCCTGGGGCGGGCGGTGGACCGCCTCGATCGCCGCCGGATCGGCATCCACCTCTCGCTCACGCCGGGCCTGCGCAGCGGGCCGCTACGGCGCTGGCCGGTGGATGTGCTGCATCTGCATTGGCTGGGCACGGGGTTTCTGTCGTTGCTCAGCCTCAGGCGGCTCGGTAAACCACTGGTGTGGACCCTGCACGATCTGTGGCCCTTGCAGGGGCTGCTGCCCTATCCGCCCCTCCACAACACGCCGCCAACCGGATGGGGCTTGGATCTGGACCCCCTGGCCATCGCTTTGAAGCGACGTTGTCTTCCGCCTGGGGTGCAGTTCGTTGCCCCGAGCCCCTGGGCGGCGCGGGTGGCGGAGCAGTCCGCGGTGTATGCGGCGTTGCCGCAGCCTCGGCCGATTGCGGTGATTCCCAATGCTGTGGATGCCTTGTTCTTTGCCGCGCCCGCTCCAGGTGAGTTTGCGCGTGATCCGGAGCGCCCGTTGCTGTTGTATGGCGGCTCCAATGCGTTCTCCGACTCGCGCAAGGGCTGGGGGTTGCTGAAGCCGCTGCTGCCCTGGCTGGCGCAGGCCTTTCCCCACTGGCGATGCGCCAGCTTTGGGGAGTTGCCGCCCGTTGAGCTCCACGTCCCCCAGCCGTGGCAGCACCATGGCCTGATCCGCGATCCCCATGAGCTGGCGGTCCTGTATCGCTCGGCGGATCTGTTGGTGATGCCTTCTCATCAGGAAACCTTTGGTCAGGTGGCGGCGGAGGCCCAGGCCTGCGGCCTGCCCGTGGTGGCTCTGGCGGACAGCGGCGTGGGCTCTGTGGTGGACCACTTGAGCGGAGGCTTCCTGATGCGGGCGCCCACGGTTGAGGCGTTGCGCGAGGGGCTGGAGTACTTCTTGGCAGAGCCCCAGCGGCTGACCGCTTCCAGACCCATGGCCGCCGCCTCAGCGCTGCGTCGCTTTGCTCCCGAGCTGGTGGCAGCGCAGCACCTGCACCTCTATCGCCAGCTGCGGGCTGGGGCTGGGTTGTAATGGACGTCAGCAGCATGGTCCCGATGAGCTTCAACCCCAGCAGCGTGGATTGCCGCGGGCGCGTTGCTCTGATCACCGGCATCACGGGACAGGACGGCAGCTATCTGGCCGAATTGCTGCTGGAGAAGGGCTATGTGGTGCATGGCATCAAGCGCCGGGCCAGCAGCTTCAACACCAGCCGCATCGATCATCTGTATCAGGATCCCCATGAGGCGGATCCGAGGCTGGTGCTGCACTACGGCGATCTCACCGACAGCACCAACCTGATCCGCATCATCGAGCAGGTGCAGCCCGATGAGATCTACAACCTGGGGGCCCAGAGCCACGTGGCGGTGAGCTTTGAGGCGCCGGAATACACCGCCAACAGCGATGCCCTCGGCACCCTGCGGATCCTCGAGGCGGTGCGGATGCTGGGGCTCAGCCAGAAAACGCGCATCTATCAGGCCAGCACCAGTGAGTTGTATGGCCTTGTGCAGGAAATCCCGCAGAAGGAAACCACCCCCTTCTATCCCCGTAGCCCCTATGCGGTGGCCAAGCTCTATGGCTACTGGATCACGGTGAACTACCGCGAGGCCTACGGCATGTATGCCTGCAATGGGGTGTTGTTCAACCATGAATCACCGCGTCGCGGTGAAACCTTCGTGACCCGCAAGATCACCCGTGGCCTTGCCCGCATTGATGCCGATTTGGATCAGTGCCTGTTCATGGGCAACCTGGATTCGCTGCGCGATTGGGGCCATGCCCGCGACTATGTGGAGATGCAATGGCGGATGCTTCAGCAGCAGCAGCCGGAGGATTTTGTGATCGCCACGGGCCGTCAGGAGAGTGTGCGGCGTTTTATTGAGCTCACGGCCCAGCAGTTGGGCTGGGGGCCGATGCAGTGGCAGGGCAGTGGCTTGGAGGAAACGGGGATTCGCGGCGACACTGGAGCCGTGGTGGTGCGCATTGATCCCCGCTACTTCCGTCCGGCGGAGGTGGAGACGCTGCTGGGGGATCCCACCAAGGCGCGCGAGACGCTGGGCTGGACCCCCACCACCACCCTCGAGGAGTTGGTGGCCGAGATGGTGGCCGCAGACAAGGAAGAGGCGGCCAAAGAAGCTCTCCTGCGTCGCAAAGGCTTTGCAGTGGTGGGTTCGATGGAAAACCCGCCCACCAACCCCGAGGCGGTGAAGGCTGCCCAGCGATGAGGGCCCTGATCACCCCTGCAGACCGCATTTTTGTGGCCGGCCATCGCGGCATGGCCGGCAGTGCCATCTGCCGGGCTTTGCAACACGGTGGCTACAGCCAGATTCTCACCGCCAGCCGTACCGAGCTTGACCTGCTGAACCCGCAGGCCGTGGAGCGCTGGTTTGCGGAGCAGCGGCCCAGCGTGGTGGTGTTGGCGGCGGCGAAGGTGGGGGGCATCCATGCCAATGCCACCTATCCGGCCGACTTTCTGCTGGAGAACCTCAAAATCCAAACCCATGTGATCGAAACGGCCTGGCGCAGCGGCGTGCGGCGGCTGTTGTTTCTGGGCAGCAGCTGTATCTATCCCAAGTTTGCGGAGCAGCCGATCCGCGAGGAGGCGTTGCTCACCGGGGCGCTCGAGCCCACGAACGAGTGGTACGCGATCGCCAAGATCACCGGCATCAAGCTGTGTGCGGCCCTGCGGCAGCAGCACAGTTTTGATGCCATCAGCCTGATGCCCACCAACTTGTATGGGCCAGGCGATAACTACCACCCCACCAACAGTCACGTGCTGCCCGCGTTGATCCGCCGGTTCCATGAGGCGGCCGAGCGGGGCGACGCCAGCGTGACCTGCTGGGGCACGGGCACGCCGCTGCGGGAGTTCCTGCACGTGGATGATCTGGGGGAGGCCTGTGTGTTTGCCCTGGAGCACTGGCAGCCGGATGCCGATCAGCTGCAGCACCTCAACGTGGGCACGGGTGTGGACCTGACCATTCGGGAGCTGGCTGAGGCGGTGGCGGAGGCCACCGGCTTCCGCGGCACGATCGCCTGGGATGCCAGCAAGCCGGATGGCACGCCGAAAAAACAGCTGGACGTGAGCCGGCTGGCGGCCCTGGGCTGGCGGGCGAGAATTCCCCTGCTGGAAGGGCTGCACGACACGGTGCGCCTGTTCCGCGAGCAACTCGATCAGCAGCTGGTGCGCCTCTGATGCCCGCTTCCGTCGCCCGAAATCTGGTTACCGGTGGTGCCGGCTTCGTGGGTTCGCACCTGGTGGACCGGTTGATGCAGGCCGGAGAGGAGGTGATTTGCCTGGACAACTACTTCACCGGCCGCAAGAGCAACATCGCTCCGTGGCTAGGCCACCCACGCTTTGAGCTGATCCGCCACGATGTGACCGATCCGATCCGCTTGGAGGTGGACCGGATCTGGCACCTGGCTTGCCCCGCATCGCCGGTGCACTACCAGCACAACCCGATCAAAACGGCCAAAACCAGCTTTCTGGGCACCTACAACATGTTGGGCCTGGCCCGGCGCGTGGGGGCACGGCTGCTGCTCGCCAGCACCAGTGAGGTGTACGGCGATCCCGAAGTGCACCCCCAGCCGGAGAGCTACCGCGGCTGTGTGAACACCATTGGCATTCGCAGCTGCTACGACGAGGGCAAGCGGATCGCAGAAACCCTGTGTTTCGACTACCAGCGCATGCATGGGGTGGAGATCCGGGTGGTGCGGATCTTCAACACCTATGGCCCGCGCATGCTTCCCGATGACGGCCGGGTGGTGAGCAACTTCATCGTGCAGGCCCTGCGCGGCGAACCGCTCACGCTGTACGGCGACGGCAGCCAAACCCGCAGCTTCTGCTACGTGGATGATCTGGTGGAGGGGTTGATCCGGTTGATGAACGGTGGCCACAGCGGGCCGATCAACATCGGTAACCCTGGTGAATTCACGATCCGCCAATTGGCGGAGTTGGTGCGCGCCAAGATCAATCCTGATCTTGAGTTGATCTGCAAACCGTTGCCGCTGGATGATCCCCTCCAGCGGCAGCCGGTGATTGAGCTGGCGCAGCGGGAGCTGGGCTGGCAGCCCACGGTGGCGCTCGATCAGGGCCTTGATGCCACGATCGCCTACTTCCGGGAGGCGATCGCATGAGCATCCGCACGATCTGCTGCATCGGTGCCGGCTATGTGGGGGGCCCCACCATGGCGGTGATCGCCGATCGCTGCCCGGGGATCCAAGTGACGGTGGTGGACCTCAACCAGGCGCGCATCGATGCCTGGAACGATCCGGATCTGTCCAAGTTGCCGGTGTATGAGCCGGGGCTGGATGCTGTGGTGGGCCGCTGCCGCGGTCGCAATCTTCACTTCTCCACGGCGGTGGAGCCGGCGATCGCGGCGGCCGACATGGTGTTTCTTTCGGTGAACACCCCCACCAAGACCAAAGGTGTCGGTGCCGGCCAGGCCAGTGATCTGCGCTGGATCGAGGCTTCTGCTCGCCAAGTGGCTGCTTGCGCCCAGGGTCACACGATTGTGGTGGAGAAAAGCACCCTGCCGGTGCGCACCGCCGAAACGGTGCAAGCCATCCTCACCGCCGCCCAGGGGGATGGGGCGGGCAGCACCAGCCCCAAAACGTTTGCGGTGCTGTCCAACCCGGAATTCCTGGCGGAGGGCACGGCCATCCCCGATCTGGAGCATCCGGATCGGGTGTTGATCTGTGGCGACGATCACGCGGCGATTGAGGCTTTGGCTGGCGTCTATGGCCAATGGGTGCCCGATCAGTGCATCTTGCGCACCAACCTGTGGAGCTCCGAGCTCTCCAAACTCACCGCCAACGCCTTTTTGGCGCAACGGATTAGCTCGATCAATTCGATTGCGGCGCTCTGCGAGGCCACCGGAGCCGACGTGCAGGAGGTGGCCCATGCCATCGGCGCCGATAGCCGCATCGGGGGCAAGTTTTTGAAGGCTGGCCCGGGCTTCGGGGGCAGCTGCTTCCAGAAGGACATTCTCAATCTGGTGTATCTCTGCGGCCACTACGGTCTGCATGAGGTGGCGGCCTACTGGCAGAGCGTGGTGGACCTCAACGGCTGGCAGCAGCACCGCATCGCCCGCCTGGTGGTGCAACGGTTGTTTGGCACGGTCACCGGCAAGCGGATTGCGGTGCTGGGCTTTGCGTTTAAGGCCGACACCAACGACACGCGCGAGGCTCCGGCAATCCGAATCTGCCAAGACCTGCTGGAGGAGGGTGCCCAGCTGGCCATCTACGACCCCAAGGTGCCGGCGGCGCAGATGGCCGACGATTTGGGGGTGGCAGGGCAGGAGGGGGTGTGGCAGCCGGTGGGGTCGCCCTTGGAGGCGGTGGCCGGTGCCGATGCGGTGTTGATCCTCACGGAGTGGGCCAGTTTTGCCGAGCTGGATTGGCCGCAGCTTGCGGCCCCGATGCGCAAACCGGCCTGGTTGTTTGACGCCCGCTCGGTTGCGGATCTGGCCGCTGCTCGGGCTGCAGGCCTCAACGTGTGGCGCGTGGGAATGGGTTGAGCTCGGCTGATCGCCCCATCCTGATCACCGGCGCCGCCGGCTTCATCGGTGCTGCGGTGGCTGAGCGGCTGCTGCAGCGCGGCGAGCGCGTGCTGGGGCTCGATAATCTCAACCCTTACTACTCACCGGCCCTGAAGCGGGCGCGGCTGGAACGGCTGCAGGCGTTGGCGGGGCGTGAAGATCGCTTCGCTTTTGTTCAGCTGGATCTCGAGGACAGCGCCGCCATGGCGGCGCTGTTTGCCCGGGAGCGGCCTCGGGCTGTGGTCCATTTGGCGGCCCAGGCTGGGGTGCGGTACTCGATTGATCATCCCGCTGCCTACATCCAGAGCAATGTGGTGGGCTTTGGGCATGTGCTCGAGGGCTGCCGCCACCAGGGGGTGGAGCATCTGGTCTATGCCTCTAGCAGTTCGGTGTATGGGGGCAATCGCCACCTGCCGTTCAGCGAGCAACAGCCTGTGAACCATCCGTTGAGCCTGTATGCGGCCACCAAGAAGGCCAATGAGCTCATGGCCCACACCTATAGCCATCTTTATGGCCTGCCGGCCACCGGTCTGAGGTTGTTCACCGTGTATGGGCCCTGGGGGCGGCCGGACATGGCGCCCATGCTGTTTGCCCGGGCCATCTTGGCGGGTGAGCCGATTCGCGTCTTCAACGGTGGACAAATGAGGCGCGACTTCACCTACATCGATGACGTCGTGGAAGGGGTGGTGCGTTGCCTCAACAAACCGGCAACGTCGGATCTGTCCTTTGATCCGCTTGCGCCAAATCCAGCCACAGCTGCTGTGCCGCATCGCTTGTTTAACATCGGCAATGCGCAGCCCGTGGAGCTGCTGAGGTTTATCCAACTGCTCGAGCAGGCTCTGGGGCGTGAAGCGATCAAGCAGTTTGAGTCAATGCAGCCTGGTGACGTTGTTGAAACAGGGGCGGATTGCTGCGCTTTGGAGAATTGGATTGGCTTTCAGCCAGCAACCGCGCTATCGACAGGGTTAAGTGCTTTTGCCCAATGGGCCAAGATCCACCCGCAGTTTTTGGGCTGAGTCACTGAATCGCGACGATCTCAGTGTCTGGCATCAGAACCTCCAGCGAATCCCTCCGTTGTAGTTGATCGCCTGTGTGCTGCCAGGTGAGAGCTGCCCCCTGGTGTCGGCATAGAGACTGGTGCGTTGATTGATGGCCAGATCGAATCCAAGGCCAAGGTTCCACCATGAACCCGGCGCTGGAGTACCAACAACGCTGAACGACGCTGTTTGGGCCGCTTGGAATTGAGCGGTGAGGTTGCGTGCTGTGTTGGAGAGATCCCAGGCATACCCGACGCTCAGCCTGGGGGTGAAGACCATCTTGCCGGCTTTCAAGGGGTGCTTGAAGTCGACCCCAATTTCGAGGGGAGTGGATGTATAAGCAGCACTCGCATAGTTCAGTGAGTAACTGGCTTTGCCCGGGTTGGGGTAGCTGATTAGGGGGTTGCCGGGTTGCTGATAGGCCGTGTTGCTGGAGCTTGTGGATTCGTTGTAACTGCCTTGATTGAGCTGCATCCAGCTGATGCCAATGCGAGGCGCCAGGCTGCCCGCGTCGGCTGTTTTAATCACTTGGCTGAGCGTCAGTGCCCCGCCGAGGGCTGTGCTCTGGCTGGTTGATTGCTCAGTGGAGGGATTTTGAACGCTGACTTGCCGTGTGATGTTCGTGCCAAATCCGCCCGAGCCCAGCAATCCCGTCAGCCATGTGTTTTGGCCAAGCCGTTGCTTGGCATACAGCAAGCCACTCCAGCCTTGGGTGTTGCCGTAGGCACTTTGGCCTGGGGTGGTGGTGGTTGAAAGATTGTCGTAGCGGGCCGCGGCACCAAGGATCGTGTTGGGGCCAATCAGCGCATCAGCTCCAGCCATGCTGTTGAAGGCTGCCGTGTTGTATCCGCTTTGATTGGAACTGCCCTGCCCAGGGGTGGTGGCGTTGTAGCCACCGGCTATGAACCATCCTTGCCATTTCCCGCAATCTTCGGGATAGCCCTTGTAGTCCTCACCAGGTTTCAACTGTTGCAGTTGCTGCAGGCAGCGTTGGGATTGATTGACTGGCGTTGTTTTTAGCATTGTCAACACATCTTCTTGGAATCCCTGGGCCGCATCAATGGCCACCTGCGGGAAGACAGTGTTCGTGGCACCTGAGAGCTGTTGATAGAGCGTATTGAGTTGCCCAGTGTTTTGCTGGGCAAAAATGAGGGCTGCTGTTGGCTCAAAGCCTGTGGTGCTGCCAGCGGCTTGGATCTGATTGACAGCCTGACCAACAGCCGTGCCATTGGGATTGAGGCCGCTCGGCGCGTAATTGACTGTGTAATTGAAGGCCAGGTTGCGGCCGCTATCAACTTTCTGAAGTGCAAAAGTTGCCACAGCTGATGTTGGGGCGTTGAGCTGCAGCTTGTCGAGATCGATGCCATCGGCTGTGGTAACAATGCCTTCACTGAGGAAGGTCCCGGGTTTGGCTTGCCCCACTTGGTTGGCCAGCAGGGTCACGCTGCCTGCAAGATCAGCTGCGTATTCAACAATCAGTTTGTCGGTGACGCCGCTGCGCAACACCAAATCGGCTTCGTAGTTAGACGTTGAGGTGGTGATGTAATTGGCATTGATTTCGAGGCTGCCGATCCGGTACTCACCGTTGGGCGAAACGGTACCGGTGTTGGTCAGCTCGACATTGCCATTGAGGTCAATGAACTGGGCTTCAATCCTGCCCGTTGGTGCGTTGTAGATATTTCTGGTGATATTGGGGATTGAGATATTGCCGTTGATTTCCCCGTAGTTGTTAATTTCGTCCGGTCCGCCACCGCCTGTAATGGCCAGGCCTTCGCCTGTGCTGCCTCCGATGATCTTGCCGTAGTTGTTGATCCGCTCAACGTTTTCTGTGGGCAAATTGATGGCCGTACCGCCGTCACCCCCTTGGATCACGGCGCCCGCAGCGTTGTCGACGCGTAGGTTGCCGCTCAGGGCGCTGGTGCTCTTCGTAATTCCGACCCCACCTTGGCCTGTGGCCAAGATCGAGCCCGTGTTCCTTACAACGACTCGGCCAGCAGGATCAACACCATCGGTGCTCCCCTCTGTGACGGCGCTCACGCTGCCATCAGGGTTTTGGTAGAGGTATGCACCGCCGGTGGCATCTTGGAAGAGCAGTGCAACCGCGTTTTGGCCGGTTGCCCGGATTGTGCCGCTGTTGGTGACCGTGATGTCTCCGGATCTACCGGTGGCACGACCGGTCAGCGTTGCACTGTCCTCTTTCCGGACACCGCCAAACACGAAGCCGCCGCCACCTGCGATGGTCTGGGCCACCAGCGCATGCGCGCCGATTCCACTGGTGCTGATCAGACCACTGTTCTCAAGGTTGATGCTTCCTGATGCTGAATTCTGGTTCGTGTTGTTCAGGTTGACCAAGCCGCTGGATGCTCCGCCAAGACCACCGCCACCACCAATGGTTTGGGCCAGCATGCCAAAGCTGTTCTTGCCGCTTGTGGCAATGACGCCCGTATTGGTGATTGTGAGATCTGCGGCACTGGTGTTGTCTCCCAGGTGGCCTGCGCCTGAGAAGTCTGTGGAGGTACCTGATGTGCTGTAACCGCCACCCCCACCAATGCTTTGCAGCACAACACCCGGTGATTGCTCGCCACTGGTGCTGATGGAACCGGCGTTGGCCCATGCAATGCTGCCTCCACTGGCGTTGCCGGTTGTGCCAACCCCACCGCCGCCAAGTTGCACAGTGCCGCCTGCGCCACTGGAGAAGCCACCGCCTCCACCGATGCTTTGCAGCAGCATGGCTGGGCTGAAATCCCCCTGACTGAACAGCTGTGAGGTGGAACGCATCGTCAGTGCGATGTCACCACCACGGCTGTCGCCTGCGTTGAGCGCAGTACCCAGCCGCCCGAGCTGCAGATTGCCACTCACGACGCCCACTGAACCGCCACCCCCACCAATGCTCTGGCCGAGCAGACCGGCCGCGTTGGATCCACCCGAACCAATCGCCTGTTCCAGGGTCAGGGTGAGGTTGCCGCCTCGACGCTGCCCTTGGCCGAGGCCCCCCAGGGTTGCGTTACCGCCAACGGTTGCGGTCGATCCCCCACCGCCACCAATGGTTTGGGACAGCACGGTGGCCGCGCCATCGCCGCTGCTCATCAGCGCTGAATTCAGGGTCAGGGCGATGGCCCCACCGGAGCCATTGCTGTCTCCAGCCAGAGCGGCCGTTCCACCAAGGCGCACGTCTTGGCCGATGCTGCCGACAAAACCGCCACCACCACCAATGCTCTGGACGGCCATGGCCGAGGCATCGGAGCCACTGGTGCTCACGGCCACTTGGCTGGACAGTGTGAGATCGGCGCCCCGACTGATCCCGCGGTAGGTGCCACCCAGTTGAGCGCTGGCTGTGGTGCTTCCGGCGTAACCGCCACCACCACCAATGGATTGGTAGGTCAGACCACTGGAGCCGTCACCCGTGGTGACCACACGGCTGCTGCTCCCGGCGGTGAAGCTCACGCCACCACCACTGCCCTCGCTGCCCAGCCCCGAGCCACCGAGCAGCAGATCACCGCTGGCGTTGTCGCTGTCCGGGAACACCAAGCCACCACCACCGCCAATGCTTTGCAGCACAAAAGCAGGCGATTGTGAGCCGGTGGTGATGATCGATCCATCGCCGTTGGCTCCTGCCAAATTCAGGCTGACGTTGCCAGCGTCACCCGATCCCCCAGATGCCCCAAGCGTCACCGATCCGCTCGCGCTACCCGCCCGGCCGCCGCCAGCTCCAATGCTCTGAGCCGTGATCCCGACGGATTGCTGGCCAGTGGTGCGGATAGTCGCTGAATTCACCACAGCAATGTCGCCAGCCTGTCCCTGACCACCGTTGGTGGCACCGAGGGTGAGGCTTGTTGTGGTGCTGCCAAGAACACCACCACCACCGCCGATGCTTTGGGCGATGACCGCGTCGCTGAAGTTGCCTGTGGTGGTGAGATCAGCGCTGAGGTTGATCGAAACCGTCGCGGCTGAAAGGCCAACACTGTTGCTTGCGCCGGCGCTTGCGCTTGTGGCCGCAAGGGGTGCATAGCCGCCGCCACCACCAATGCTTTGGGCGATGACTCCAGGGGAGAGATTGCCAACGCTGGTGAGCGGGCCTGTGATGGTGAGCTCGATCGCAGACCCACGGTTCTGGGTTGCCGTGTCGCTGCCCAGGCGGATGCTGGACGCCACAGCGCCTTCCAGACCAAACACGCTGCCGCCGCCGCCGCCGATGCTTTGGGCAACGATCGCTGCTGCGTTGCTGTCGGTTGTGGTGATGGCTCCACTGCTCCGGAGGCTGATCGCGCCGGCATCGTTATCGCCGACCACCGATCCGCCAAGGGTGATGGCGCCACCCCCCGCACTCGTGGTGAAGACCCCACCACCGCCGATGCTTTGCAGGATGACTGCCGTGGAATTCGCTCCAACTGTGGTGATCGCTCCACGGTTGGTCAGGGTTAAGGCGCCGGCGGAACTGGAGCCAACCCCTTCGGTTCCAGCGGTGACAGAGACCGGTGCACTTCCGGCGAGCACGCCACCGCCGCCGATGCTTTGCAGCACCAAGCCAGGCGAGCTGCTGCCTGCCGTGGTGATGGGAGCGCTGGTGGTGGCTGCGATGGCCGAACCGCTGGCATTGCTGCCTGGAGCGGAATCGGTGCCCACCGTGAGATCGCCGTCGACCTGGCCCACGACGCCGCCACCGCCACCGATGCTTTGCAGCAGCACACCGGGGCTGTTGTCCCCCCGCGTGGTGATGGGTTCTCCGAATTGTTGATAGGTGAGTGATCCGCCGCGTCCGTCCACACCGGCTTGCAGCTCTCCGCCGGCTTTAACACTGCCACTGACATTGCCAGCAGCTCCACCGCCGCCACCAAGGCTCTGCAGCACGGCTCCAGGACTGTTGTCGCCCGTGGTGAACACGGCAAAGGGCATTTGCAGGTTGAGGTCGGCGCCGCGGCTGGTGCCAACTGTGAGACCACCCAGCAGGAGATCGCCGCCGGTGACGTTGCCGATCCAACCACCACCACCACCGATGGATTGGTGAATCACACCGGGTGAGAAGGAGCCTTCAGCCTGAATCGTGCCGCCGGCATTCACCAGGGTGAGGCTGCCGCCGCTACCAGAGGTTCCATCTGGACCACCGCCAAGCCGCACCGTGCCTCTTCCCTGACTTTCGCCGAGCCCCACCATGCCGCCACCACCACCGATGCTCTGCATCAGATAGGCCGGTGAATAGGCGCCGCTGGTGGCGATGGTGCCACCGCCGTTGTTCAAGGTGACGTTGCCGCCATCACCGCCGCCGCCATTGGAACCCAGGGTCATGCCCCCTGAGGCGCTGCCGACGCGACCACCGCCACCACCAACGCTTTGCGCGAAAACGCCAATGCTGTAATCACCACTGGTGCTGATCCAGTTGCTATTGGTGACAGAAACATCGCCACCATTGCTGCTGGAGCCCTGGCTGGAACCCAGCACCAGGCTGGTTGTGCTGGCCCCCGCACTACCGCCGCCGCCGCCGACGCTTTGAGCCAACACACCTTCGGAGTATGGGCCACCTGTGACGATGGTGCCCTGGTTGATGACGCTAACGCTGCCTGCAGATCCGGTTCCTCCATCCATACCTAGACGCATGGCAGCGCCGTTTTGAGAGGTGAAGCCACCGCCTCCGCCGATGCTCTGGGCAATGACCCCTTGCGACTGCTCCCCGGACGTCTGTAGGCGGACTGTGCTGTAGAGGTTGATGAGCACATTGCCTGCACCACCGATTTGTTGACCACTTCCCCCGAGGCTCACTTCTGCCACAGAGCCAGAGCCGTTACCCCCGGCATAGCCCCCACCGGCCCCCACACTTTGTGCCAGTACGGCCGGTGAGGAACTGCCCTGGGTGGAGATGATGGCGCCATCCCAGGCATAGAGCGTCACATTGCCTGCACTTGAGTTGCCGGTGATATCGGCACCCAGATTGACGTTGGCGGTGTTGGTGAAGGCGACGCCGCCACCTCCGCCGATGCTTTGGGCCACCAAGCCAGGGCTGTTCTTGCCGGCGCTGTAGAGCTGAATGTTGCCAGCAACCCAAACCGACTCGGCCGAGGTGTTGCCGTTGCTGGTGGTGCCCAGGTCGAGTTGTGTGCCCGCGACATTGGCAACGAGACCACCGCCGCCGCCAATGGATTGCATCACCAGGGTGGGACTGTTGTTCCCACTCGTGCTGGCCCAGACCCAACCGCTCATGGTGATTGGTGCACCCATCAGGGTTCCGTTTCCACCACTGGAGCCAAGCCGTGCACTGCCTCCGGCGATGCCGCTTGCACCACCGCCGCCACCCACGCTTTGCACCACCAAACCTGGGGAGCTCACCCCTTCGGAGATGTAGCTGGATCCTGGATCACTCGTGACCAAGATCGATCCGCCGTCAGCCTCAACGCGGTTATTGAGGCTGTCGCTCAAGCCCAAGCGGGCGTTGCCATCACTATCGCCGAGCCAACCGCCGCCGCCACCAATGGCTTGGAGCACGGCGACTGGAGAGTAGGCGCCCACGGTTGCGAGATCTCCACCGATCGACAACCAGATTCCAGGAGTGCTGGCCACAGGCTCGCTGAGGGACCCGTAGTCGATCTCGCCACGAACCCCGAGAGCGCCTTGGCTGTTGGTGCTGCCGAGGATGCCATCACCCTTGGTGGATCCTGCATAACCGCCGCCGCCGCCGATGCTTTGTGCCACCAGCGCTGGGCTCCTGCTGCCCTCTGTGATCACGATTCCGTCGAGGTTGAGAGTGATGTCTCCACCACGCCCATTCACGAGTCCGATAGCTCCCAGATTTGCTGCGCCGCTGTTGAGAAGTGACCAGCCACCACCACCACCAATCGCTTGAAGAACCAGGCCCGGTGAGGCCTCACCGCTGGTGCTCAAGAGGCCAACATTGCTCAATGTGATCGAGCCGGCTGAGGTGTTTTGGCTTGACGTACTGCCAAGGCTGAGTGTGTCGACGAGAGGATTGTTGAGAGACTGAATAGCGCCGCCGCCACCGCCGATGGATTGGGCTAGCAGTGCGGGTGCAGCTTCGCCAGACGTAAAAATGCTGGCCAGGTTGCTAATCGAAATAGAGTCGGCCTGCGCTGTTTTGCCGTTTGTCGTTCCTAGTTTGAGAGACTCGCTAGAACCATTCAGCGGATTTAAAGCAGCGATACCGCCGCCGCCGGCGATGCTTTGGAAAATGATGCCCGCAGCGTTGTCGCCTTCGGTTGTGATGTTGCCGGTGTTGTTCAGTGAAAGACTGCCGCTGTTGGTGGAGCCACTGTTGCTGCTTCCCAGTTGAGTGGATAACAGCGATGTGTTGATTCCTGCGAAACCGCCACCTCCACCAATGCTTTGGCCGAGCAAGCCAATGCTGTTTTCGCCAACGGTGATGATCGCCGCAGAGCTCGTAATGCTGATCTCACCTGCATCTTGCGTGCCTTCAATTCCAGAACTTCCCAAACGAAGTTCTCCGTAGACGTTGCCAATCCAGCCACCACCACCGGCAATGCTCTGAACGCTCAAGCCCGGTGAGTTGTTGCCTTCAGTTTGGATGCTTCCCTCGAACGTGGCCGTAATCGCATCTGCGTTGAGCGTGGAGTTGCTTCCGGTGACATTGCGGGAGCCAAGGATGGCACCGCCGCCAACAACAGCGTCGGCGAGGCCACCGCCACCACCGATGCTTTGCAAGAGAACACCTGCTGAGAAATTGCCAACGGTTCCAATCAACCCTGAATGGTCAACGGAAATGGCCCCACCCTGTAGGCCTCCGGATCCGCCGCTTGCTCCTAGGTGTGATCCGTATAGGGATCTCCCAACAGCACCACCACCACCACCGATGCTTTGTAGGACCATCGCTGGAGCATTGGATCCGCGGCTGATCAGTTGAGTCGTGTTGCTCAGCTCAATTGACCCCGCGTTGCCGCCCTTAGCAGCTAGCGATCCGAGTAGTGAATAGGCGGCTGCCTCATCAAAGAGCGCCCAACCACCGCCACCACCGATACTTTGCAGCAGTAAGACTGATGAATTATTCCCCCAGGTTTCATAGCGATCACCAATGGATTGAACCTGAATTGACCCCCCATTACCGCCGCCACCTTGGCCAATGATGTCGCCACTAATGAGATCGTTGGCAAGAGCTTCGATCAGGTTGGTTGAACGTCTTGAAAGAGTTGGATTGTTGGCCTCAAAGTTTTCGATCAATGTATTGCTATCGGCTTTCCACTTTGAGAAATCGGAGACGGTGTTGCCGCGGCGTTCACCTTCGCTGCCTAGCAGGATCGATGATGGGCTGGTCGGGGTTCGTTCGGTATTTACATCACCGATGAAGCCACCGCCGCCGCCAATGCTTTGGACCACGAGAGCTTGTGAGCCAAGACCTTTGGTCACCAGGGATCCCTGCAGGTTGAGAGAAATGTCACCCGCATTCATGGGCCCATTGCCGTCGCTACCCAGGAGGACAAACCCAGGATTGGCGTTGATGGTGCTGTAACTGCCGCCACCGCCGATGCTCTGGGCTAGGTAGGCGGGCGATGCCAATCCGGTTGTTGTGACAGGACTGCGCAGATTCGCCGTAATGGTGCCGGCAGAGGAATCGGAGTTGTCGCTGTTGCCAAATCTGACAATGTTTTCGCTCTGTGTGATCGGACCGGTGAGTGCACCACCACCGCCGATGGTTTGTATCACCAGGCCTGGAGACGAATTGCCAAGGGTTGTGATTGTGGCTTGGTCTTGAATGGTGATATTGCCTCCGCGGCTACTTCCAGTCACGTTGGAGCCGACCAACAGGTCGCCACGAACCCCTGCTAGGTAACCGCCGCCGCCGCCCACACTGGCGGCCATCAGGCCAACGGAATCATCACTCAGCGTGACGATCGTGCTGCCGTTGGAGTTCAGACTCACATTGCCCGCATCCGCATTCACCACTGCCGGGGACGTGGTGCCCATTGTGACGGTGTCTCTGGCAGCACCAAAAACGGCACCGCCACCACCTCCAAGAGAGAGGATGTTGATACCAGCGGAGGCCGACCCTTCTGTCCGAACGGAGCCCTGGTTGCTCAGGCTGACATCTGCTCCTCGGATGTCTCCGGCGATGTCAATAGACCCCATCTGTAAACCTGCCGTGAAGGCGCTGATCGAGCCGCCTCCGCCACCGATGCTTTGGATACGAATACCATGAGATCCAGAACCTTTGGTGTAAACATCTGATGCGTTGCTGACGACAACAGTCCCGGCCTGCGCATTGCTGCCTCCTCTAGATCCGAGGCGGCCCTTGGTATTTTCAACACCTGTTAACGCGGACCAGCCACCTCCACCACCAACACTCTGGGCGAGCAAACCCGGAGAGGCGTTCCCGAATGTGATGATTGATTTGCCGATGTTGTTGACGTTGACGCTATTGGCAGATCCCTCATTGCTGTAGTACGACGACAGATAGAGGCGTTCGGTCGCGGTCTGGCCATCGTCGTTGACCTCGACGTAAGAGTTGTAACCGCCGCCACCGCCGATGCTTTGGGCGAGGAGGCCGATTGAGCCCTGGCCGGTCGTCTCTAGATTGCCGCTGTTGCTGACACTAACTTCACCACTCTTTGCTTGTTGGCCGTACAAGGCACCAAGGAACAGTTCAGTGTTGTTTTGGGCGCTTGAGAAGCCCCCACCACCTCCCACGGATTGCACAATAAGTGCGGCCGAGCCTCGACCAATTGTGAGGATGTTGCCACTGTTGCTGATCGACACTTGGCCCGCATTGGCAACAGCTGGCCCATTCATGCCCATGGTCAGCCAACCTTCGTTGATCAGGCCACTGATTCCACCACCACCGGCAATGCTTTGGGCAATGACTCCGGGTGAGCTCCAGCCTACGGTTAAAATGGCAGCCCTGTTCTCAAGAGCAACTGTTCCCGAGTTGAGAACGTAGTTATCCCCCAGGGTGGGAATTGGGGTGCCATTCAATCTCCGCTCATAGCTGCCACTGCCGAGTCGTCCGTTGTCTCCAGTGTTGAGCTGAGATCCGATGTAGCCGCCACCGCCCCCGATGCTTTGGCCCGTGACCCCTGGGGAGTTTGCACCCAGGGTGATTACCTCCGTGCCGAGATTGGTGATGGTGATATCGCTACCCGATGCGATCAGTGACCCACCTGTTCCCTGCAGACCCAGCTGGAATTCGCCACTGACGTAATTGCCTCGGCCACCACCGCCGCCGATGCTTTGAGCCAGCAACGCAGGAGAGTCAGCTCCCCAAGTTGTGATCTTATTTTCATTCTGAACATCAATTTTGCCTCCCGACAGATTGCCGACGCTGCTCAGAGCGCCAACGTCCACATTTCCAGCCTGGTAGCCGATCACACCACCGCCACCACCGATGCTTTGAATCAGCAGCGCGCCGGCACCAACGCCCTTCGAGATCAATTCGGCTCGGTTGTAGACCGTGACATCACCGCCAGTGAGTGTGCCTCCTGAATTGGCTGCACCGAGCCGTGTGAGCGTGTTGCTCGTGACGCCACCGGCGAACCAGCCACCACCTCCACCGATGCTTTGGATCAGCATGGGTCGGGCATAATCGCCCTCTGTATAAATTAATGAACCGTTGTTCTCAACATTGATACTTCCACCCAATGCATCGTTCAGCCCCGACCCACCAAGGCTGACGTTGTTGGCGACCTCGTTGCTGTTCAGGGTGCGGATGTTGCCACCGCCACCACCGATTGACTGGATCACCATGCCCGAGGACGAGGCCCCAAGGCTTCTGAGTTGGGCACTATTGCGAATCGTGATCTCGCCACCGCTGAGATTGCTCGATCTCTCTGCACCCAATCTCACGGGAGTGCTGATGATTCCATCGCCCGTCATCGTGGTGAATCCGCCACCACCACCAATGCTCTGCACCATGAGCAGTGGGGCGTTAGCGCCGCTGGAGTTCAGATCACCTTCATTGTTCAGCGTGATGGTGCCAGCTGTCGCATTCACCAGGTCGAAACCGCCAAGTTCGATGACGCGACCCCTCGTGAGACTGACAATGCCTCCTCCACCGCCAATCGATTGAACGACCAGAGCCGATGAGGCATTGCCGCTGGTGGTGATCGCACTGCGGTTGCTCACGGAGACCGCACCGGCCTGAACATCTGTGACCTCTCGTCCGCCAAGACGGATATCTGAGTCTGCTCTGCCTAGGAATCCGCCTCCACCGCCAATGGTTTGGACCATCAAGCCATTGGCACCTGCCCCCTCCGTGGTGATGGTTGCACCGTTGGAGGTCACGAAGACATTCCCCGATCCACCACTGTTGTGGCTGCTGCTGCCAACGGATCCAAGCTCGGTCTCGCCATGGCTGCTGCCTCCAACGATGCCGCCGCCCCCTCCAATCGTTTGAATCAGGGCACCCCCCGAGGTGTAGCCGCTGGTTTGAATCGAACCAGTATTCGTGAGGCTGACATCTCCAGCAGACTGGGTGCCTTCCACACGCGAAGAGCCGAGACGTAGTGGGCCGCCAGCCGAGTTGATGACGCCTCCACCACCACCAATGCTTTGAATGGTGAGCGCCGTCGAACTGTTTCCGGATGACAGCAAATCTGAATTGTTGGTGACTGTTACTTTCCCAGCATTGCTTGTGGTTTCAGTGGCTTTGAAGCGAGTTGAGGCGCCGAGTTCGGTGACCGATCCACTGATCGCATCCAGCAAGGCATAGCCACCACCACCGCCAATGCTTTGTGCTGTGAATACTGGTGAATAATCTCCTTGAGTCTGAATTCGCTCCGCAGTGTTGGTCACGTTGACATTGCCGCTATCAGCAACAACATTGCCAACGGCGCCCATATAAATGTTGTAGCTACCTAGAGAATCATCTGTTTGTGCGATGTATCCGCCCCCTCCTCCGATTGATTGCGCCATCAATCCGGCAGAGCCAGTGCCAGTGGTTAGTAAATTGGCCGAGTTTGTCACGGATACATCACCACTCACGGCCACGGTTTCGCCTGAGTTGCCAGCTGCTATTGCGCCAAGCCGAACTGACCCGCCACTGTTTTCGGCTGATGCACCGCCGCCACCTGCGATGCTCTGCACAATCAAAGCTGCTGAATTGCGTCCTGATGTGATGATTGTTGAGTTTGTGTTGACGTTGACGTTGCCTGAAGAGGAATTACTCCCCGCTGATAGATTTCCTCCCAATGCAAGCAGTTGTCCTCTGGTGATTCCGGTGTAGCCGCCGCCGCCGCCAATGGTTTGCACCAACAGGCCGGCACTGTTGTTCCCGAGTGACACGATGTTCTCGTATCGGCTCGTCGCCCAAACGGAGCCGGAGCTTGCAACGCCATTGAGTTCGCTGCCGAGTTGTGCATTCCCGTCGACATCACCCAGCCAGCCACCACCGCCGGCAATGCTTTGAATGACCAACACGGGGGAGCTGATCCCCTTCGTGTAGGCCAACGTCCCGGATGCCTCAAAATCCACATCACCCGATGTGGCTGTTGCGCCGCCAGTGCTCTTCATCCCCAACCGCGCATCACCGATCACCAGGGCGCCGAGTCCGCCGCCACCACCAATGCTCTGGGCGACAAAGCCGGCTGAATTCCGTCCATCCGTTCCGAGATCACCCGTCTGACGCACCGTGACCGACCCCGATGTCGTGGTGCCGCTCACACGGGTTGCCCCCAGGGTCACATTGCCTAGGGCATTACCGGTGACGCCGCCACCACCACCGATGCTTTGAACCACGGCCCCTGCGGAGAAGTCATCTCGCGTTTGGATCACGCTGGTGTTGGTGACGGAAACATTCCCGCCATTCAGGAGCTGGCCGGCCTCACTGCCTAGTTGCGCGTTTGGCGTGCTGCGTAGCAGCGACCAGCCGCCGCCACCGCCGACGGATTGGGCCACCAGTGCAGGGCTGTAAGCACCTGCTGTCACGAGAGCCGTACCACTGTTGTTGAGATCAACAGAACCTGCGACCGCTTCCCCGAGGTTGCTGCCAGCCAGGGTGACGCTGTAGCTCGACCTTGACGTGGTTTCCGCAATGGCACCGCCGCCACCGGCAATGCTTTGAACCATCAAGGCTGGCGAGCCGTTGCCTGCCGTTCTCAATGTTCCCGTATTGGTGACGTCAACGCTGGAAGCGTTGGCAATGCTGCCAGCTGTGGCGCCGAGACGGCTGAGGGTTCCTTGCGTTTTGGCTGCGGCACCGCCGCCACCGCCGATGGATTGCGCCACAAATGCCGCAGCGTTCACACCAAAGGTTGTGATGTCTCCACTGTTGTTGACCGTGACGCTGCCACCACTGCTATCTCCCGTGATTGCACCACCGAGAATGACTTTGTCTCCGGCGGCCAGTCCAGTGTTACCGCCACCACCACCCACACTCTGGGCAAGAATTCCGAGTGAATCATTGCCAATGGTTTGTATGGTGCTGGTGTTTGTCACCGTGACATTGCCAGCGGTGGTTGTTCCGCTGCCGGTCGCACCCATGGTGACGTTGCCGCCGACGGCTCCTGTGCTGCCACCACCACCGCCGATGCTCTGAATGAGCAGGGCTGGCGATCCATTGCCGCTGCTGAGCAATGATGCGCCTGTCTGATTGACGCTGATATCGCTACCTGTTGCTTCAGCGCCAGCAAGGTTGATGGCACCCAGATTGACATCGGTGCCAATGGCACCTGTCCGACCACCACCACCGCCAATGCTTTGCACGGTCACAGGTGTACTGAAGTCTCCTCTGGTTTCGATCGCACCTTGATTACTCAAGGAGATCATTCCACTGTTTTGTGAGCCACTGCTGTTTTGGCTTCCCAATTGCGCCGATCCCGCAACGCTGCCCGCATAGCCGCCACCACCACCGATCGACTGAAGGCTGATTCCCGGGGAGTAGGCACCGGTGGTCAGGATGTCTGCCCTGTTGGATGCGCTGATCGAGCCAGCATCCATTTGGCTTGCGCTGTCCACCGCGCCAAGGGTTAGGTCGCCACCCACGCTGGCCACCCAACCCCCACCGCCACCAATGGACTGGACGAACAGGGCCGGGCTGTATGTGCCTGTTGTGATCAGGCGATTTCCATTGGACTGAACCGAGATCGAGGCACCAAGTTGTGTGGCGCTTGCGGCTGCGTTGAGAGTGCCCAGTGCTGCGTCTCCCCCAATGGCAGTGCTTCGTCCGCCGCCACCGCCGATGCCCTGAACCACTTGGGTTGGGGAGTAATCAGCGAGCGTTGTCAGGTTGCCACTGTTTTGCAGTTGCATCGACTCGCTGTTTTGATCGCCGACCGCTGCGATGGCACCCAGACGAACTGATCCGCTGAGATCTCCGGTGCTTCCGCCTCCGCCTGCCACTGCTTGATAAAGGATGGAGGGTGAGTAGGCGTCGTTCGAGAGCAATGTGCCGGTGTTGATCAGAAGCGTGGTTCCCGCTTTCCCATCAGCACCATTGCTGCCGAGCGTTGCATCGCCATAACCGCCCTGGGCATTACCGCCACCGCCGGCCACACTGCTCAGCAACACCGGAATCGACCACCTGCCATAGGTGGAGATCACCCCGCTGTTGATCAACGTGACATCTCCGGAGTCGCCACCGGCACCTCCGCTGGCACCCAGGCTGATGGCGCCATTGTTGATGCTGGAGGTTACACGACCACCACCACCTCCAACACTGCTGGCCATCACCCCGATCGACCCATCGCCATAGGTTTCGATTGCGCCTGCATTGTTGATGCTGATATTGCCAGCGTTGCCGCCGTTGCCCCCACTGGCACCAAGGCTGATGGAGTCAGTCGTGCTGCCAACATCGCCGCCGCCGCCGCCAATCGCCATCGCCAGGATTCCGATCCCGTCTTTGCCGAAGGTTGTGATTGCGCCTCCGGCGTTGTTGGTGACGGTGATGTTCCCGCTGCTCCCGCCAGCTCCACCGCTGCCGCCCAAGGACACATTCATGGCCGCGGTGCTGGAGAGTGAGCCCCCACCACCGCCAACCGTTTGGGCGTAGATGCCGTAGCTGGCATCCCCGCGCACGACGACCTCGCCACTATTGGTGATGTCAATGCTGTTGGCATCACCTCCATCCCCCCCACTGGCCCCGAAGCTCATGGAAGCCGTGCTGGTCAGTTCGGTGGACGGGGCCGTTGTGATGCTGACCCTGCCGCCACCGCCGGCGACGCTTTGGCCCAGCATCCCGTGCGATTGGTTGCCGGCTGTGAAAATTGAGGCCCGGTTGGTGATCGTGATCGCGCCAGCATTGCCACCGCCGCCACCGCTGCCACCTACCTGCAACGTGCCACTGATGCCGTTCGAAGAGGAGCTTCCAGGCGCCGTGAGGCTGCTATCACCACCACCGCCGCCCACCGATTGGGCGTAAAGGGCGACGGAATTGGCGCCTGTGGTCTGCAACGCCGTGGCATTGGTGATGGTGACGTTGCCGCCACGACCCCCGTCTCCGCCTGACCCACCGACCTGGCCATTGATGGCCAGCTGCGATCCCGATGTGCCTGCTGCCACGCTGCTGGCATCACCACCACCACCACCGACGCTCTGGACAAACATCGCCGGCGCAGCATTGCCACTGGTGAGAATGCGGCCGCCATTGGTGGTGATGTAGACGTCGTTGCCGCTGCCTCCAGATCCGCCGCTGGCACCGATGGCCAGTGTCAGGCTGACGGCACCGCCTTGGGCATTGCTGAGCGTGGTGCCCGCACTGCCACCACCGCCGCCAATGCTTTGAGCAACAACACCCTTGGCGTTATCTCCTGTTGTGGAGATCAGGAGATTGCCAACATTGAGCTCCACAACACCTGCGTTACCGCCCCCACCTCCGGCGCCAGCCACAGCACTGGCCACTCCACCGAGTTGTGCGCTTGTGTTGCTGGATGAGGCCTGCGTGCTGACCGCACCACCCTGACCACCGCCACCGCCGATGGATTGGAGAAGGATGGCGGTGCTCGCTTGCCCTTGGGTGACGACCTGGAGCGTGTCTCTGTTGTTGTTGCTGAGATTGACACCGCCAGCATTACCGCCATTCCCACCTGCCGAGCCCATCGCGAAGCTGGCACCCAGGGAATACGTTGCGTTGCCGGCTGAGGAGCTCGCGTTGAGAACGCTGCCGCCAGAGCCGCCGCCGCCGCCGATGCTCTGAAGCAGCATCCCCAAGGAACCAGCACCTTGGGTTTCGATCGCACCGCTGAGCTGAGCGACAACGCTTCCAGCGGAACCACCACCACCACCGGAGCCGGCGACACCAGCTGATGCACCGAAGGAGAAGGAGGAGTTGGCGTTGGAAGCGGAGGAGGAGGCGTTAGCGGTGACGGAACCGCCCTGGCCGCCGCCGCCACCGATGGATTGGAGGAGGAGGGCGTGTGAGGAGGAGCCCTGGGTGATGAAGGTGCCGTCGGCGTAGAGGGAGACGTTGTTGGCGGAGCCACCGGAGCCGCCG